>ERZ1292632.1286-Hain-H43-01um-R2-1286-length-25030-cov-7_pt2 | contig 22562 bp, 33 predicted proteins | sample MGYA00564407_ERZ1292632 | MGnify/ENA primary metagenome ERZ1292632 (study PRJEB36523, sample SAMEA6512637) | groundwater metagenome | collected 2019-01-08 | study: AquaDiva: Metagenomics assemblies of 32 groundwater samples | reverse complement strand
GTCGTGATCGTTTTGACGACTGGCTTGACCTGATGCCACGTCGCCGATTTGTTGTCGTCGGGGACGTCGTAGAACGTCTGCCAGTAGGTCTCGGTTCCGCTGTGAAACACGATTAGCGAGACGACGTTGTTGGCTTGCTGATCAGCGACGATGCGCTTGTAGCCCGGATCGTTCAGAACGCTCGCAGGTGATCGCGGTGTTGGATCGGCTGAGTGCATGCTATCGATCCTATCGTGAGGGTCTGACGTTCTCAGCCGCGATTCATCGAAGCGAGGACATCTACGACGACGAATCGAAGCTGTCGGCCGACGCGAAAGTGCGGAATCGATCCAGCGGCAACGAGTCGACGGATCGTCGGCACTGAAACACCGAGCACGGTCGCGATGCCTTCGATGTCGACGGCGTTGTCTGGTACGCCACCGGGCCGTGCCGCTGCGATCAGCTCGCCGAGTGCGCGCTGTCCGACGTGTTGGATGAGCTGCAGCAACGCGGGCGCCGGCTCGAACCAGCCTTCACGGATGTGATTCGCGCCGAACTGCTCGGCGATGGCGTATGCGTGCTCGTGCGGCACCGTCGTCTCGACGAGGCCGATCAGATAGGCCGGATACGGTGAGTCATTGAGCGCGAGCAAGCGCTCGCTGACTTTGTTCCCGCGCACGCCTTCGATCTTGATCGGTCCGGCGACACCGGGCGGCGCGACCTGCACGAACATCACCCACGAGTGCTCCTTGGTGTGAGGAGCGAGCGCTTGCGTTGTGTTCAGGCCGATAATCAGCACGAGCGGGATTGATCATCTGGCTTGGTTGTCCCGCCCAGCCGATGCCCACTTGTATCACGGCGAGTGATCACAACTGATCGCGATCGGATCTAAACAGTCGTAACCGCCTGAGAAAATTGCCCGGCGAGGCCTAGATGGGCAGCATGAGGCCATGCACGAGATCTCATTGCTCGGTGGGCTTGGGAACGGCCGGCACTCCGACGGAATGCACGTCCTCCGTCCGGATCGCGTCTATCGCACGAGCGTCCTTTCGCCGATGACGGGCTTTCGTCCCGGCGAGGACGTGATGGCGAACGCGCGCGACTTCACGATGGGTCCCTACTCGGGGATGTCGCTCTCGGGGCTTCGCGGCACGCCGCTGTTCCCGCGGCTTCGCGCGTGGTGGTCCGACGTCAAAGCTCGTGCGAAGGCCGGCACCAATGCAGTGGCGGTCGTGATGGTTCCGGCAAGCTCGGCACCGGCAACCGCCGCTCAGGTTCAGGTTCACGCGCCAGGCGCGTCACTGCCGCCGCAAGCGCAGGGCCACGCATACGGCCTGATGAAGCACGGCGGCAACTCCGCGCCGATGTACGCCACCGGGCAGTACGTCGGTCCGCTCACTCGTCACCTGCCGCAACAGATGGTGACCGCTTCCTACGGCCAGTCGTCGTCGTTGCCGACCTACGCTGCGGACGCGGCGAGCAAGACCACGATGATGATGTGGCGCGGCCTTCGGTTCCCCTGGGGCTGATGCGATGCCGAGCATCCTGACACTCACGGGCTCGGGTGAGTCCGGTCGACGGACGCTCGGGGCCGACGAGAAAAAGTGCAAGTGCGTGTTCAACAAGCGGACGAAGCGAGGCGCCCTTTTGTGCTTCGTCGGCAAGAGCAAGAAAACCCGGAGTGGGTGGCTGTTCAAGGGCAAATGCCCGCCCCCTCGCTAGCGAATCGATCAAGGAGAAATCACGATGGCGAATCCTACCCTGCTCGGCGATGTGGACCTGCTCGGGCTCAACAAGTTCGGTGAGAACCCCGGCATGAACCCGCTGTGGGGCATCGCGATCGGCGGTTCTGCGTCGGCGATCACGTCGACGGCGCTCTCTCGCATGGGATCCGGAGCCGCAGCGCGGCACGCCGATCTCATCGGCTTTCTCGCCGGTCTCGCGACCGGTGGCGTGATGTACTCGATGAAGTCGACGCGGCACGCCGCGCTCGGCGCATTCGCGGGTGCATTCTTCGCAGCCGGCCTCAAGTGGCTCGGCGGCATCTTGCTCGGCTCGCCTGCAGCCAAGCCGGTCGCCGGCATGGGCCTGCCGATGGTGCAGCCGCTCAACGGGCTCGGCCTGCCGATGATGCAGGCGCTCAACGGTCAGATGGGCCTGCCGTCGATCTCGAACACCATCCCGCCGCAGGGCGCGATCCCGGGTGTCGCCGGTCCGCAGGTGTCGGGCCACTTCGGTTCGTCGCCTCCGGTGAATCTGCTCGGTCAGCAGATGTCGGCCGGTGGTCCGCAGATCTCCGGTCTGTCGGCCCGCTACGGCGCGAGCTTGCTCAGCCGCTCGTAGTCGATCGCCTCTTTCGTTTTCGTTCTCTCGTTCGTTGTTGGGTCCTTCGTTCACCGCTTGCGCTGGAGGACGACCTTCACTGCAAGCAAAACCGTTTCTTTTTCTAGGAGAGTCAGATGGCAGGAACTGTTGGTGTTGCCCCGGGTACGACGACCATTACCCTCGAAAATGGTCAGACGATCCAGATCTCGGACTGGATCGACGACAAGATCTATTCGACCGTTCAGTTCGTGAACGGCCAGAACGGCCCCGTCGAGGCATTCTCGGCAGGTCGCTCGCAGCAGATCCCCGGCGGCATTCGTACGTCGACACGCGTCGACACGAACATCCCGCGCGCGGGCTCGGCCGGTCTTCCCAAGGACTGGGAGATGTACGTCTACTCCGTCGGCGTCAAGATGACGCGCGTGATGCGTGCACCGTCTGCGGCACCGACCGCACCGACGCTCGCAGACACGGGTGGCGCGCTGTCGGATCCGCCGACGCTGCGCACCCTGTTCAACGTCGATCGCGTGACGTACCTGGAGTACAACTACAATGGCAAGGTCTACACGACCGGTGTCATGCAGAACTACCCGCAGGGCCATGGCTTCAGCGTGTTCTCGACGAACGCGTTCTTCGAGCTGGCGCAGAACGGCGTGCCGTCGCCGCGTGACCGCAACGCGCTCGTGCTTCCGGTGTGGATGCGCGAGAACCTCGGCTACACGTTCGCGTTCCAGCCCGAGGCAGCCCTCGTCATCGCGCAGAACGCGAGCGACGGTGGTGAAGATCTGACGTTCTGCGACGTCAAGACCGAATTCTCCGGCCTCATCCGTCGCTCGGTCGTCTAGCCCTCGGGCTCGACTATCGTCGACGAAACGGCGCTCTCTTCACAGGGGGCGCCGTTTTTTATTGCGCATCGGTAATGCGCGTACGGGACGAGTGAGTGCCGGAGGTCGCCCTTGTTGATCATCTCGCGGCAGTAGGCGCACGGCTCGGGATCGAACATCAGCCCGAGGGCCGGCTTGCGCTTCACCCTGGTTTCTTCTGGTGTCGAGCGAACGACGCCAGACAGTCGGCGAGATCTTGTACGTCGGCGTGCTCGATGGTGATTCCAGGCCCTCGGTGGAAGACGTAGCTTCCGTGGCGAAGCGTGATCAGCGCGTTGCCGCCGGGTAGTTCCTCGACGACGATCGCGCCCTTGGTGAACTTCACTAGTTTCCCGCTGCCGCCAGCGCGAGCTTCGCGGCCTTCGCAGCGGCGCGCGACTGATCGACGTGCGCCCAGAACGAGACGGCGACATCGAGCGGCACGAGGTCAGCATCGAGCTTGGTCAGCTCGGACAGGTAGCCGATCACGTCTGACCAATTCTCGGCGCGGCGTTCGAGCAGCATCTTGCGAATGAAGCCGTCGATCGCGATTCGGACCTTGACCTTGCCGAGGTACATCTCCAGCTCTCGATCGGCTGACGGACGGGGGAACGTCTCTGCGTTGCCCGAGGGCCCGCGCGAGAGGTAGACCTTGGGGCCGATCGTCGGACGCGAAAATGTCATGGTTGGTCCTGTAGCACGGGGCTCTGCCAGCTTGCTGGCCGGTTAGTTCACTCGGGCGGCGGACCATGTTAGCGTCGTCTCAAGCGTTCCTTCATCATTTAAACGTTGGGCGCTCGGAGAAAATCATGGGTCGTCTTCCCGACTACTGGGCTGGCCGTAAGATCACGATGCGCGTTCCCTACGAGATGGCCGGTGAGATCATTCTCGCCAGCCTCCAATCGGGATTGCAGTTCCCGGACGCGACGTTCTTGCACAACGTCGACAAGCCGTTCGAGGTCCATCGCTGCAAGCCAATCGTCACGGGCCTCGATGCCGGAGGACTCGTCGATGATGTGCAGCCGCTTCAAGATGTCCTCCAGCAGCTCATTCGCGTTCGCATTTCGGATCTCGGCAAGAACGAGTTGATGACCAAATCTCCGACGTTGATCAGTTTGCTCGTCAAAGGCACAGCAGAAGCGACGTGGGAGTGGGCCGAGCCCTACACGATCGAGCGCTCCGAGAACTTTCAGGTCGTTGCCGATGCCGTCTCGCTCGCGAACTTCGCGACGATCACGCAGCTTCGGCTCGGTTGGTCGTTTCAGGGTTTTTTGCTCGTGGTCGCTCCGCCTTCTGAATCGCGCTAATCGGCTGAGGGCCAATGTCGAAGCCGCCAGCCAATAGCAGTACAAATACGCTGATCGTGCCTCAAACCGGTACGGATCCGGCAACGCTGTATCAGGCCGCTGACAAGGTTCTTCGCGTGATCGTACGCAATGTCGGAGGGCCGGTTCTGTTCATCGCCTACGACTCGAACACGCTTGCTCAGCCGCCAGGTCTAGCCGGCATGTTCCAGTTACCGCCGGGTGCTTCGGAGGTATTCGTGCTGATGCCGAGACAAGGCCTCTACGCTGGCGCAGCCGGTGCCGGCGGCATGGTTTCGATCGCGGTCTCTGAAGCGATTCCGCTCACCACGTTGGAGTCGTAATGGCGCTATTTACGATTACTGTACTGACTCCAGAGGAGGCCGTAGCACGCGGTCACGATGCTTTCGATGTCATCTTGTCGAACTGGGCAGGATCAGCACTGGATACCTATCCGGTAGTCAACAGCGGTGCGCGCCAAGCAAGCTTTCCGTTCACTCCGCAAGCCGTCATCATCGGACCAGAGAGCACCGTTGATCGTTGCTGGTTCTCATGGAATTCGCAGAAGCCGAACATCGCCTCGTTCATCCCGGAGAATCTCACGCGACAGCTCTCCGTCGACTCGCCGCTATTTTTCTCTCAGCCGGCCAACAAGGGGATCATCACGACAGGTGGAGCCCCATCGGTCAAAGGAATGACCGCGAATCTCCTCTACGCGTATCCGACGCTACCGATCAACGCGATTCCGTATATCAACAACCCGGCGGGAATTCCATCGACGGTCATTCCAGCGACCTATCTAAAGGCCGATGGAGCCGTAACCAATTTCTTTGCTGACTATCAGCTCCCCGTACTTCATTTGCGGTTCTTTCTCAAAGGCGGGCTATCGATGCCGCCGGCCAAGCGGGCACCGCAGTTCACGCAACTTCCCGTCAACGGCGGCTTTGTGTTTGGCGCTGGCGTCGAAGTTCAGTTCGCAGCGATTCCGGTATACGGCCGCAAGAACATCATCCTTCAAATGCGAGCGACGACAGCAGCGGCTACATTTCGCGTTGCCGCATTGCGCGGTACCAATCCGACGACGGCGCTCCAAGAGACAACGGAGGGTTTGAAGACAACGGTGCTTGCAAACGAGTCGGTCAGATTTCACCTGTGCGATCCAGCTGCCGATTGGCTGTTTCTGTACGTCAACCCAAGTGTTGACGCTACCGATTGCGGCTTCACCCTTGCCGCCTACGATTGAACGATCATGAGCGGATGCTGCGACGACGAAAATTTCGATCCGGTAGCCCAGGCTGACCTTGCGGTTCAGGACGAGGGTGTTCCACTCGGGCTGTTCAGCACACTCAACTTTGTTGGCGCGGGTATTACAGCGACCGATGCAGGCGGCGGTGTCGCGCAAATCGAGGTCGTTTCAACTAGCCAGGTGTTCCGCTACGTCGCCGTCGGAGGCGAAGCGAATCCGTTGGCCATCGGTGCCGCAGAAGGCTTCGTCGTTCGAGCGAACGCGAACTACAACGTTCAGCTCACGATGGGCGGACCGCTCGCCAATGCGTTCAAGGACGCTCGGCCGCTGGTCTCGACGTTCACCATTAACGGTTTCGATGTCGAGTCGGCTGTTGCGCTCGAAGTTGGCGACGTCTTGATGTTCACCGTCGAGGATCTATGACCGGCTTCAAGGATCTTTTGCAGTCCGAGCGTGGCGCGTTTTGCATGCTTGCAGTTGTTGCTGTTACGGCGATGGCTGCGCTCGGCAAGATCGACGGCGCGATGTGGATCGATTTCATGAAGTGGCTCGCAGGCATCCTCATCGTCAGTAAGACCGTGACAACTGCCGTCGAGACCCACACGACCAAGCAGCCGCAGATTCCGACGGCGCGTGTCGTCAAGGAGTGACGCAATGAATCAGCGCCTATTCACCGTCGCGCTCGCATCGATGGTCGCGATTGTCGCGGTCAATGCCGTCTCGCATTGCGAAGCGATGTACGAGCCGCTTGCTGTTACTCGTGTCAACAACCTCGAAATCACGGGCACCACCGACGCGACAGGTGAAGTGCTCGCACGCGCTGGGCTTCGGATCACGACGCCAGCAACCGGCCCGACGATCAAAACGATCACGAGCGATCCGAATGGAGCTGTGACCGAGCCGCGTGGCAGTTTGCGCGTGCGCACGGACGCAGCAGCCGCGACAATCTACCAAAACACCGACAGCGTACAGGCGTGGTTCGATCTCACAGCGGCGTTCACGTCGACGGCTAAGGGCTTGGCCCCCGCGAGTGGCGGCGGCACGACTAACTTCTTACGCGCTGATGGGACGTGGGAAAGCCCACCCGCCAGCGGGTTCGGCTCGATGTCGACGGGCGCGGATGGAAGTCTGACGTTCGATGGAACGAGCGTCGTAGCGGGGCTCACGCCCGCTGCGAACACGTACACGCTGACTGATGACTTGATGCCGAGCGCGATCACCGTGGACAACGGGGTCACTCTCCGACTCGTGGGCTACCGCATTTTATGCCGAGGCGTCGTTACGAACAACGGTGTCATCAGCCACGACGGTGGCGTGGCATCGGGGAGCACCGGAGGAGGAGGCGCTACGACGGGTCTCTATGCAGCCGGTGGAGCTGGCGTCAACGGGACAGCGGGAACCGGAGCCGGCAGCGCGAATATCGCAAATCTTCTGCGCATGGCTCCGTGGGTCAATGCCACGCCAGTCCTCGCGGGTGGTGCCATTGCAAGCAACGGTACAGCGGGCGACGTGACAGGGCGAGGGGGAAGCGGTGGCGGCAGTTCGAATGCAGTTGGTGGCTCCGTCGGAACGATGACACGAACGATCAACACGCTTGGGACCGCGACGCTCACGCACTTGATCAACGGCTACGCGCCGAGCAATGCGGCAACTCCGACCAAGTGGACGTGGACCGCAGCCGGAGGCAGCGGTGGCGGAACGGCGGGGTGCCTCGGTGGAGGGAGTGGAGGTGGAGCGGGAATCGTGTTCGTGACAGGTTCCGATATTCTTGGCAGCGGAGTGTTCCGAGCTAAAGGAGGCGCAGGCGGAAACGGGCTCGATTGCAATCCAAACTTCAGCGGAGGAGGAGGCGGCGGCGGCGGAGGACTTGTCATGGTAATCGGCAAGCGAGGAACGGGTGCTACGTGGACGACAGATGTGACAGGCGGCGCGAAGGGATTGAAGGGCGCGGTGGGGGCGGGTGACGGTGGAGATGGACATGTCGGGTTTGCGTTCGAGTTGACCCCCTGAGATCTCTGGGACATGAATCTCGACGCTGAATTCCATCAAACGCTCGATGCGATCTTCGACGACGAGGCGCATCGCGCCCACGTCAAGGCGCTACTCGCGTCGCTTCCCGAGCCCGAGCACGGGCTGGTTTGCTCGCGCGAGATCATCGGCATTGGAACGATCGGCTCGAACATCCTCGTGATCACCGCGAAGGCCATCAGCTACGGGTGGCCCCATGGCACGACGATCTGGCGAGCCGCCGATGTGCGGTCGTAGCTGATATAGTCAGGGCCATGGCCCAGCTCGGCTCGCTCAACGGTTGGTTCGACTTCCTGTTTCAAGCGCCCGGCGGCGATGAATATTGGGCCAGCCAGTGCCCGGTGAGTGCGGCGAGCAAAGCTGTCGAGGCACAAGCCGATGACCTAGATAAAACTTGGCACCCGACGGGCTTCTACACCGCCAACGAAATGCAGTTGATGGTCGGTGCGATCATGGACACCGCCAACGCGCAGCACAACTCCGTGATGGCCGCGCGTGCGAGCTGGGATGTCGCGCCTCTTCGCGAGGCCGAAGAAAACTACAACGAAATCGGCAAGCGCGCGCTCGATTACACCGAGGTCTGGAAGGCGGCGCGATCTTCGGGTGCCGTCATCGACGCGCCGGGATTTCGCGGCTGGGTGATCGATGCGCTGCGCACGATCAACAAGGGCATGCTCGCTGTCGAAACTGCGGCGTGTTTCAAGCCGTGGTGGGTCTCCGCGATGACGGTCTACATGGTCTATTTCGAGAAGGCCGTGGCCATTGCGAAGCAGATCGGCAAGATCGCCGTCGCAGCGGGGCAAGCTGTGCTCGACGCCGCTGACTCGCTCGCCAGCTTTTTGCCCAAGGTCAAATGGATTGCACTTGGTGTCGGCGTCCTGTTTGCGGGCATCTTTGTCACCGGACACGTGCGGCGGCTCAAGTATCGCTTGAGGCTGCCTGACTCGCCGGGGGGTGGAATGTGAGCGCTGACATCAAAACGCAGGGCATCGCGCCATCGATCGCAGGCGATCTCACCGCGGCGTTGATCGCGCAGGTCAATCGGTTTCAGGCCAAGTACGGAGCGCCGGGATTTCCGTTGATGACCGGCGCCGTGCCGATCGAAGTCGCCGTGCTCGCGCTCGGCCTCATGCAAGCCCGACTGTCGGCGGCGATCATTCGTCTACCGGATCCGGGAACGGCACAGGAGCTGGCGCAGATCGCCGCCGCGGCGAGCAATCCCGTCGCCTACGTGCAGCCGCGGCTCGTCGAGATCATTCGCACGCTCGCGCTCTACGGTGATTCGCTCGGCCTGCCACCTGCGAAGGTCGGCGTCACGAGCATCTACGGCATGCGCCTGTGGGATCGCTGGCAGTGGGCGTTCGCGCTCGGGCTCGCCGGGCTCGGCGGGTTCGCGAGCTATCGCTACGGTCGGCGCTATTTTCCTCGACGGTAACTCGTTGGCAGAGCCCTCTGGTAAGTAATCGGGATGGAGCAGCTAGAGCCGGCCAAGTACGCGGTCTACGATCAGCACGTCGGCGGTTGGCTGACCGATACGTGTGCTGGCGGCTCGTTCAGCTGGAACGTCATCAACGCCGTGTGGTTCGACTCCGAGTACGAAGCCCAAGAGGCGCTGCGAGCGGCCGACATGAGGCTCGATTGTGTGATCGTGCGGGTGAAGTGATGGGCGTCTTCATGTGCTGGGCGCCGGATCTCGAAACGGAGGCCAAAGCGCGATGCTACAAGAGCGACGCTTGGAAGGGCGCGGTTGAGCAGTTTGCTGCGTGGTCGTACGGCGAGGAAGAATTTGACGAGCTGGTGATCCACGTTCGCGCCGAAGATGGCGCGTTGTACAAAATCCAAGTCGACGCAGAGACGGAGCTGACGTTTTCTCTCGGGCTTGGAGAGAAAATTGAAGATGCCGAGGAAAGCAAACGCACTAAGAAGGTCAAACGGTGATCGACATCGGCAACCAGAAGGTCGTGATCATCGTGTTCGGGATGGCCGAGTGCGGCGCGTGTGAGCAATATCTACCGAGGCTCCTCGCCGAGGCCGAGCAGCTCAAAGCGCAGGGCTTCCCGCTCAGCGTCTATACGCCCGGGCAACAGATTTCACATGGGGCAATTCCGATCATCGTCTACGACGCCGCGTCGCCTGACTCCGCGATTCAGGCGCTTGCCGATCGCTTTGCAATTAGCGCAACACCGACAACGCTTCTACTGTTGCATGGGCCAGGCAGCTTCAAAGTCGAGGGTTCGCTGGCCAACAATCAAATTGTCTGGTTGTTGATGATGGCCGTCGAATCGAACAAATAGAAACCTTGGATTGGAGCGCCTCACAGGGCGACGCGTAGCAACGCAACGCCAAGCCGGGCCTAGCACCGCATGGCGCCGCGACGCCCCGCACTGCATAGCTCAGGCTAGTAACGCGACGATTGAAAATTAAAAAAAAAAAAAACCTTGCATTGGATCGCCGCGCAAAGCCCCGCCCGACCGGGCATAGCCTCGCATCGCACGGCAAGGCCTCGTAGCCAAAATAAAAAAATGACCTTGGATTGGCAAACTTTGCAGTGCCGCGCCTTGCAGGGCCGAGCGATGCAGCACGTGGCGTTGCTGCGCACTGCGATGCCAGACGACGCTTAGCCCTACTATGCAACGCGCGGCGTCGCAGGGCATTGCATAGCCTTGCTCTGCAGCTAAGCAGCCTTCGTCTTTACGACCGGCTTCTTTTCGACTTGGCGCTCCCATAGCACGACGTTCGAGCGTCCGAACGGCCCCTTCCTCGCCGGTCGAAAATCGCCGAGCCCGATCTTCGTTCCCATATCGTCAACGAGTGTACGAACGAGCTGCTCGCCGAACATTTTGTCGTCGACGAGTAGCGTGAACCCGAGCTTCCAGGAATCGATGCGTGGGCGATGGCACATCACCCGTCCACCGGTCGAGGGAATCACGACACTGCGAGAGTCGACCTCCCAAAGCGGCTCCTTGTCGGTGAAGGGATCGACGAGCAAGCATTCCATCTCGTCGATCAGAATCCCAGCCGGGATTAACGAACTTTTTTGGGTTGTGAGCTGCTTCTTGCCAGCCTTCTGGAAGATCCCCGCGGCGATCAGCGCCGCGTAAACATTCGGGCCCGGAATCATCAGGCGCCCATTTGCGGAGAGATAGCGCTTCGGCTCGGCCTGTTCCCGAGGCGTTCCCTTCGCTCCGCTCTGAAACGACGTCCCGGATCCTACAGAGATCTGGTCGGCCGGTTTCTCGCCGAAGCGGTTCATCAGAATTGGGCTCGCGCCCTGAATCTCGACAGAAAATTTGCTCATTGCCCTTTGTCCCTTGGTTACGAAAGTCCTTGCTTCGCTCTGCTATGCGCCTCGCGGCCTTGCCGCACCTAGCCTCGCTTCACCTTGCTTCGCCCGGCCACGCCCGGCTACGCTAAGCCTCGCATCGCCCGGCTGCGCATTGCCTGGCCCAGCCTAGCCGTGCCCGGCTACGCCTCGCCGCGTTTTCAAAAACGCGGTCAGGGCTTGCTCGACGAGAGATTGCATCGTGACGTTTTCCCGTGCGGCCCGAACTTTCAAATCTCGTACGAGCATCGAAGGAAGACGCACAACAATTTGCCGCAGCTCACCCATGAACGATTGCTATCAAGTGACAAAGCTATTGTCAAGTGATTGCGATCAGCGTATCGATCTACTTGATGATTGCAGCCATCGAATACAACCATGAGCTTCACGTGATCAAATGGGTCGGCCGCGTCAAGCTCCACGTGGAGGCGCTGACCTTTTGCAACTTGTCGATCAATGCAGCTGAGGGAACGTTTCAAGTCACAGATGCCACGTTTGCATCTGCGCGGCCGGTGACTGTAAACCACGCCAAGGTGGTGCCCTGTTCGAGATGCCGCGCATTAATCGCAACGTGATGTAAAATTGCGGTGTGGCTAACGATCCACCCCGCGATGGTCCGCGCCGTTCTCCTGTGCACGGCACGCCCATCATCAATACGACTACGACGCCCGGTCGTGGCATCCCGAAGCTTCCGGTCATCGTCGAGAAGCAAAGCCCACGTGCGTCCACAGCCAGTGAGCGCGAGCGCCACAAGCGGCTGACCAAGATCCCGCCCGAGCACATCCGCGCTGCGCTTGGCCACAATCGCGACGAGCTGGAAAAGGATTTCGGCTCCGAGCAGCCGACCCCGGTGACGATGATGATCGCGGTTCGCAGCGAGCTGAAAAGCGACATCGAGGATCTCAAGGACAACGACAAGATTGCCGATGCTCGGCTCGACTCGATGAATGAGACCCTCATCAAGAACACCGCAGCTGTCGAGGGGCTCAGCAAAGCGGTCGACAAGGCGAATAGCTTCAGCGACAAGATGCTCGAAATGGTTCGCGACGAGCTTCAGTCGAAGCGCGGCATCGACGAGAAAATCAAGATCACCGAGTCCGAGCTGACGCGGCACCGCGAGTTTTCGAAAACCGAAGCCGACATGCTCGCGCTTCAAGCCAAGGTCGCTGACCAGAGCTTCGTGATCCGGGCGAAGTGGCGGAACATCGGCAAGATCGTCGCCTGGGCAACGGCTGGTGGCGGTGTCGTCGCGCTGCTCGGGCTGATCTTCAAGCAGTGCGTGTCCTGATGTCGGCGACGAAAATTGGCCTCGGGTTTCAGGGGTATTTTGACCATCCTTTGGGAGAGAACAACGGCGACGGTATCGTCAAGCGCCAGGACAACATCGAGAACGCTGGACGCTGGATTCGGTTCTTCGCGGACACCACACGCATTACGATCATGGCTCCATGGTGGGCGTGGACTACCGCGCACGGCGAGACCCACGAGTATGAGAAGCGCCGTCAGGTCGACTCACGGTTCGCGATCGAGCGCTGCGATGTGCTCATCCAAAGCGCGTGGCATTCGCCGCACATGAAGCTACTCGCCGATCATGCCAAGCGCATCGGTCTGCCGATCTTGGATCTGACTTCGTATGGCCATGGACCGCCGGACAGAACCGACGAAGATGCAGTGCAGGTCATTCTTGCCAGGCTCAAGCGAGTGCTCTCGGCCAAGCCTCGACGGGTTTGGATGCCGCCGTTGGCAGAGGAGCAAGTCGGCGATCTGATCAAGCTCAGCCACGCCACAGCGATGCACTTGCCCGGCGAGCATGACGAGGCTCTAGAGACGGTCAACACGATCATCGCGCGCGCGATCGATACGGGTGTGTGATTCGTGGCCCTGAACGAAGAGGACGAGGAGCGAAGCCAGATCCAGATCAAGCCCGGCGGCGAGTGGCACCGTCGCGCGGTCACCAAGCCCAAAGAGACCGGCTGCGGTGAATTGATCTTGGGCGTGTTCGCGTCTCGCGACTACCAGATCGACGAAAAGCTCTGCCAGAAGGTCGGCTGCTGGTCGAGCGAGAAACGCGACACCGGCCGAATGAAAAAGCTGGAACGCGATCTCATGCGAGACAGCGATCCAGCTTTGTTTCACGGCGACGAAGAACCCACCGATCCGGACGGTGAGGACTTCGATCGCATCGAGCTTGACGACGGCGACGACCCCGATGACGGAATCGTCCGCTGATTTCCTTCGCCGCAGTGACGAAGCCTTGGAGTGGAGCGCCTAGCGGCGCGTTGCCTCACACCGCGAAGCATCGCGTGGCGTCGCCATGCGTTGCCGGGTTACAGCTCGAACTTCACAACTTTTTCTTCATGCACGAACCGAACATCGACCAGCTTTTCGGACTGAACGCCTGAACGCCGCTGGCGCCGACTTCGCGACGACACGCAGCCGATGCGGTCTTGAACTTCGCGCGCTGCGAACCACCCTTGCGAGCCTTGCGAGCCTTCTTGCGACGCTTCTTTGCCATGGCGATCTCCTTAGCGAGTGCGAATGATCGGACGGATGCAGCAACCCGACTTCACAGGCTGCTTCACCGGCTTCGGTGGCGGCTTGGGCTGTGCGCTCATAGAGACCCTACCCTAACACGGGTCCGGGCTCGAAATCACTTGACCCGATCTACACGGGGTGAACGAGGCGCTTGGCAGCGAAATGCGCGGCGATGGCGCCCGCTGAGATCCCGAGCATCGAGATGAAGAACATTTGGGCCCGCCTCGACGACACCAGGCTTTGCGCGCTGCTACAGATGGGCAGGCCTGCCCACGACGGCGGCGGTTTGCCGATCACGGACATACCGCGATCGAGCAGCGCCTTGCCCGCGAGCGCGCGCATTGCCGGGTTGGGCGTGAACACCAAGAACGTGTGCCGGTGGTCGACGCCGGGAAGCGGACCGATCCAGTATTTGCCCTGCTTGGCGAGGTACTGAACCCACGCGATCGTGTTGACCCCGGCTTGATCGTCGGCGCCCTGCGCGAAATCGTTGCTACCGCCGCCGGCCACGAGCGCCGCGAGCATGAGCGACATCACCGACGGATCGCGAGAGGTCGCAGCCCATCGCTTGAACGGCGCGCAGCACGTGTTCGCCTTGCCTGCGCAGTTGTAGCCATTCGCTTCGCACCATGCCTGTGGCGCGTGGATCGGCCCGTAGTAGCCCGATGGCGTGAGCAGCTGATAGATCGACTTGCCGAACCCGGTGCGGTTTCGCAGCGCTTCACCGACGGCGACGCGCTCCTCGATCGTGCCCGAGCCAACCTCGGAGTGCATGTATCGCGCGTAGGTGTAGACGTCGAGCGACAGCCGGCCACCGATCATCGTGAGCGCTTGCGGCGCGTTTCGCGCGAGCCACGCTTCGGCCGATGCGCGCATGCTCTCGGGCGAGCATGGGATGTTGCCAGCGGAGTTGACCGAGCAACTCGACGGGATGATCGCTTTGGTCCACGACTGCGCCGCGAGCGGGGCGTAGGTCGCGTGCCAAGACGGGTAGCAATCGCTCATAGGTGCTTCCAGGTTTCGCCGCGCTGGATATAGCCGATTGTTTGTGTGCTCACCTCGTGAAATCGCGCTAGCGGCATGCGCGCGATTCCAAGGGCAAGTCCAGTTCGAATCCCGTGGATCGCAAGAGGCGTCAACTTGCTGATGGTAATTGACGTTCCCACGGCCTGCCGATTTTTGCTGACCATGTCTTCGACATTTTCGCGCCTTGTTCCGACGAACAAATGATCTGGGCGAACGCAGATGGGATTGTCGCAGCGATGGAGTACGCATTCACCGGGCGGGATGTCGCCGAAATGCAAAGCCCATGAGATGCGATGAGTTGATGAAAAGAACAGCTCACCTTCGGTGCTGCGCCATTTGAATCTGCCGTACCAGAGATGTCGAGGTCGACGCTTTCCGTTGTTCCATCGAACCCCTGTCCAGAGCCAGCAGTCATCGGTCTTTTGGACTCGCGCCCAAAACGCTTCGAGGGAACGATCTGCCATCTGGCAGCTTGTTGATGGTATCTTGAACCGCATGGCGCTGAGCTATAAGTGCACTTCCGTAGGATGTTACAGCTATCAGAGCGCTGATACGAATATCCTCCTGCAGCGGCTGCAGACGCTGATCAATCAGTTCGCGAATGCGCTGGTGTTCACGCCGATCAAAGTCGACGGCATCATCGGCAAGGGTACGACGGAGAAAGCGCTCATCGTATTGGGTTACCTGTCCGAGCTGGATAAGGGCGTCGTCGGTGCCTCGGCAAAGGCACTCGAAGCGCAGATCGGCACGCCTGAGCAGCTCACAGTCGGCGCGCAATCCGTCGTCGATACGCTGAACCTCGCGACGCGCCAGCCGCCGTCCGCGCTGGTCGGGCAGATCAGCCCAGCAGCGCCGTTGCCGTCACCGACGCCAGCTCCAAGCACGACGCAGCTCGTGACGACGACCGCGAACATGCCGACGTCATCATCGAGCGCAGCAACCCAGAACATTCTCAACACGGCGCGCTTGAAAAACTCGGCGCTGTCGACGTCGCTGATCGATCGCGTTCCGCCGTGGGCTGCCTACGCCAGTGGAGCAGCGCTCGCAGTCGGCGTACTCGTCGCAGTCGTCGTCGGATCCAAGCGCAAGAAGGCCGCGCCAGCGCCGGTCGCAGGTTGGTAGCTCATGTTCGTTCGTGATCGAGATTTCGTTTGCGAGTCAACCGACGGCCTCATTCGATGCTTGCCGAAGGTTCCAATCGTCGCGAGCGCTTACAAAGTTCTGCAGCTGCAGCTCGTGCGATTGCTTCCTCAGCTGCCCGAGCCGCCCGATATCGAGATCGCGATCGACGGTATCATCGGTCCGTCGACGGTGCTCGCGACTCAGATGATCCTGACGCGGCTCGGTCAGACCCATCCGCAGATCTGGAACGAGCTGGGCGACTTCATCACCGCGCCTCCCGAGCGATCGATCGAGTGGCTCGCGACGATCGCTGATCAGTTGACCGGCTATCTCGATGCAGCCGTCGCTGCAAATCCATCGGCGCTCGTGCAACCGAACCCGCCGCGTCCGCCCGCTGACGAAGAACCGCTCGATTGGGTCAAGCGAGTGTTTACCAAGTCACGCGTTCTCGCGGGCGGTGCGACGCTGCTGGGCTTTGGCAGCTTGCTGCTGATCTCCGGCGCGATCGATCGCCGTGCACTCGGTGTTACTGATCGATCGCACTTCTTGCCAGCATCTGACGGCACCGACAGCGACGGCGATGACGGCGATTTCGATGGCAGCGACGATGACGGCGATGAGGGCAGCGACGATGCCGACCCTCTCGAACAAGCTCCGTCAGTTGCAGCGTGAGCCGTGGTAGCCTAGCGGCATGCTAGCCCGCTCGGTCTCGCTGATCTTGCTCGTGCTCGTATTCGCGCTCGGCTGCGGTGCGGGCCAGCGCAACAATACGATCCGAGCGGGGGTGGTCACGCTCAACGCTGCTCGTGATGGCTTCCTTGCCTGGGATGGGGAACATCAGATGCAGATCGTCAAGGACGCGACGACCTACGAAGAGGGCCGCAAGCGGCTCGACGACTATCGCGCCCTTCGTGACGACGTCATCAAAACCTTTTTCGCGGTCTACAACTTTTTCATCGGCGCGGCGACGCAGTCTGATGACCCGAGCTTGAAGACCGCATTCCGCGAGGCTGAAAAGCTGTACGCCACGATCGTCAAGCTCAAGGACGACGCCAAGCGAAAGGTCATCAACCGCGAGATCGCCGGACGCCTGCTCGCCCATGTAGAACGGCTGCTCGCTCAAGGAGGCACGTGATGTCGGATTGGCTCGGCAAAGCCGAAGATCAACTGAAGACCCATGCCGCGACACTGCGCGGCTTGGGCATCTTGAATGACCTCGCAGGCAAAGCGCTCGACGATCCGGGCGTCGATGTCTACTCGGTGATCAAAACCGTCGCGCGCATCACGCAATCCCTCATCGCCGGCTTTGCCGGCAAGATGACCCCCGATGAGATTGAAGCCCAGTTCAAGCAGCTGCCCAGTCATATCGCCGAGAATGATCAAGCAGCCGATTCGGCTCTCGACGCGAAGTTCAACCGTGGTGGCAAAGATGAGTAAGAAGAAATCCTCGTCGGGAAAGGCGCCATCGAGCAACTCGCCGAGCAGCTCATTTGCCAGTGCCGACCCAGGCCCTCCGATCGACGAAGCATTCGACGACGACGAGATCATCGTCATGGAGTCCGATGTTGAAGCTACGCGTGAGCCATCGAACCCCCCGCCGCTCCCCGAGCCGCTCCCCGAGCCGCCCGCGCGAGCTGTTGAAGCTCCCATCGCGATCCCGGATCCGCCTCGCTATCAATCGGTATCGGTCCGCACTCCGGCGCCGACTCCGCCCACGATCACGGTTCCACCGAAAGGGGACGCAATGAGCAAAGCAGAAGACATGAAAGCCACCAAGACCGAAGCCGTCGAAGCAGCCGTACGCGATTACCGCTGCACCACACGCCATATCGCGAACTGCGATTGCAAAGGAGCAGCGCGATTGCCGATCGATCCCAAGGCCAAGCAGCCTCCCAAAAGGCGCTAGTCACGCGTGCCCGCTGACTCGTTTGACTACTCCCCGATCGCTGAGCGCGTCATCGGGGTACGCGATCCGGATCTCGGCGCCGAGCGCACAGCATTTGGGTATCTGATCCACACGACCGGCGGTGGCGTCACGCGTGAGGCGCGAAAGGCGAACATCACACCGATCGAGTGGGCGCTCGCTTACTACATCCGAAGCCAGAACGGCGCGAACGGGTACAAGTGGGGCGGGCCGCACTACGTCGGCGACTTCGACGGCAAGCTCTATCAGGTTGCGCCAGACAACGTGAAGACAGCGCACTGTGGCGGGCGCAGCGAGAAATATCCGAACGGCACACGGCAGCACTACATCACTCGTGAAGACAGCACGACGATCACGCACTGGACGAAGCTGATCCCGGCGAACGTCGTCGCCGAGTGGCGCAAGCGCTGGCCGCATGTTCGGCACCCGTATGCGCTTTTCCCGTCGCGCGATCCAAATGCTGACTACGTTGGTTTGGAGCTGATCCCGATCGGTGACGGCTTCGGCGGCGAGCCGATGGCGCCCGGTCTGCGCTTCACGCAAGCACAGCACGATGCAGCAATCAAACTCGGGATCGATCTCAGGCTGCGACATGAGTGGCCCGAGGCCTGGCATCGCACCGGGCGGCTACTCGGGCACGAGGACGTCGACATCCTGAATCGCAGCGACTCCAAAGGAGGGTGGGATCCGGGATCGCTGCGCCCACAGCCCTACTTCGATTTCGGCTACGTCCGTATGGGTATCGCGCAGGGCTAGCCGGTGACGAATCCCGCGGGGATTTGACCTAACCCCGCGGACCCGTGTAGCCTCTCTGTCAGAACCCCTCGTAAGGAGATCGCCAATGGCCGCAACCGCAGCGCTTGTTTTTCAGGGTCACAATCACCTTCGCTACCTCATCGTCGGAGATGAAGCTGGCGGCGTCGCGACGATACCGAATGATGCCGGCGCGACTCCGGATCTCCAAACCGATACGCTCGGCGGACCTCTGAAGCAAATCGCGCGTGCGCGCCTCGACGGCATCGGTACGCACGCGCCGGGCGTGCTCACGCAGGCACAAGCTCGCGCGATCCTCCTGGGCGATGGCACATCCAGCGTCGGCAATGACAAGGTGCCGCGCGCGATCTGCGCGTACACCCCGCGAACGACTGCAGCGGCGACCGTTCCCGCAGCTGTCGATGCCAACGTCGATGGCGGCGGCGATCCGATCCTCACGGTGACGATCGGCGTGGACTCGGACGGCTACCTCGATATCCACTTCGTCGGCGGCATCGGTACCACCTAGTAGCTAGCGCTTGCGCCGAGTGGCGCGGCGTCCTTCGAGCATCGCGCGCGCGCCGTTCAGATCCGAGGGGATTTGTTCGAGCGCGTTTTGCACAGCGGCGTGTGCGATTCGCCCTGCGAGCGCGCGCGCCTGTGCGTAGCCCTCGTCGGGCCCCGCGAGCGATGTCGATCCGTAGACCCACGTCGACACCAGACCGCGAAGAAATTCGCTCGCGGTGATGTCCTTGGCGCTGCACTCGGCATCGACTGCAGCGAGTAGATCCGCGGGGAGCCGGACCGCGATCACGCGCGTCGTTGGATCGTTGCTCGATAGCGATGCAGCTCCGGTGTTTTTTGGCATTAGTTTGACCTCAAAGTATCGTTCGCTGGAGAGCATCCAAATCGACTCGGATCGGCTCGGATCGGGCTTGGGAATCGGCTCGGTTTTTTCGCGGTCTGTAGATAAGCGGAATCGGATCGGGCTCGGATTTCGAGGCCTGGAATCCGAGTCCGTAACTATCGGATATTGTTCGATTAATAGTGGGTTATGGATGGGGTAGCGATCGTAACTATCCGATTCCAATTCGGATTAAGGGCTAGTAAACCAAAGGCAGAATATCGGTTAGATCCCAGTTGGGCGACTATCTTTTTTCGGTGTAAAAACAAGGGGTTATACGAAAGTTGGAAGTTATTTTCCCATCGACTTGGGAATGGTTTACAGTTGACTTCGGTGGGCGGGAATTCGGATGGGGAAGGCAAAAGGCCCCTACGACCTGCTCACCGCAACACCCCCACGAAAGCACACCCCCCGATGCGCACCATTCTCGTCGTTCTCGCCTTCCTCGTCGGCTGCCTCACGGCCGACGAAACGCCCACGTACGTCTCTACGTGCGGCCCGGATTCAGTCGTCGCTGATTGCTTCAAGGTCTCGGCCTACGCAGCTTATATCCCGTCGGTGCGCCCTACTGGCGCGACGTGGGACGCTGATGGCACGGGTCCCGACCCTTACGGTGTGATCTACCTCAACGGTGAGGAGATCGGGCGTACGACAACGCTTGTTGGCTTGCCACGCCAGCCAAGCGGCCCCGTCGGCTACTTCGCGTTTTGGGACCAAGCCGTCGCTGGCGTCGTGCTGCACGTCGGTGATCGCATCGACTCGGCTGCGTACGACGACAGCGGCTATCTGATTCTCGAATGCGGCTACGCGCTGACCGCGCTCATGCTCGACGACGCTGGTAGCTCGGCTGGCTGCTTCAAGGAGATCGGCCAGTTCTCCACCGACTTTGAACCCGCGCTCTAACTCCATCACACACCCCGACCACACCCCAACGAAAGCACACCCCGTGAACCAACTCGCACACGCACTCCGAGCCGTCGGATACCTCCCCTCTACCGAAGTCCGCGCCGAGCGCGACCGCGCCATCGCTAAGCTCGTCAAGGCCCGCAAGCACAAGCGCAAGAGCAGCGATCTCAAGGGTCGCGTGCTGGCGCTCGTGTCGGCACTCAAGATCCCCGCGCCCGTATTCGTGCTGGCGCTCGTCCTGTTCTGCCCGTCGCTGGCGTTCGCGCACGCTGGCCACGACCACGGCCCCACGATGCCCGACCCCACGACGGCGCTCGTGCTCGTCGGTGTGACCCTCGGTCTGGCCGTCCACGCGTGGAAGACTTGGGGCGCCAAGCGTCCACAGCTGGCGCTCGCGACCGGTAGCGACGACGGCAACCCGTTTGCCGGCAAGCTCGGTGAGCTTTTCGACCGTGGCCACGCTGGCCAGGGCAAGAGCGGACGGCCCAAGCTCGCGCTGCCCGCAATCGTCGTCGACGGTGACGCGCTCGAACCGGAGCTGCTTCGCTGTGGTTGTACGGGCACCGATGCGCGGCTCCAGATCGCGGCTCCAGGTTGCCTGCACTGCCACGGCGTTGGTGTCACGCCAATCGCGCCCTTCGGCAAGGAAGGCCCCTCGATTGGCGCATGCCGCTCGCGTGCTGCGTGGGAGCGCAAGCGCGCCGCGCTCGTCGAGTCACTGCCATACGGAGCTGAGCTTGCTGCAGGTCATCGTCGCACGGCGGACGCCTACGATACGCGCATCGCTGAGTTGATCGCTGGTACGCCGAGGCCCTACTACACCGTTCGGATCCCGTACGTCGCGACCGGTGCCACCGAGTGGCATCCGACGACGGATACCGGCCCATTCAACCAGCTTACTCGTGGCGCGCATCGTTCACTCGAAGCAGCACGCGCATGGGCCAATGAGCACTTGGCCGGCCATCCCTACACCGTTGCGCTCGTCGAGTACGACCCGACGGCAGAGAGCGATCGTGTGACCACGGTCTACACGTCAACCTTTGTGGCTGATGGGACGGTGCACTCGTGAACGCCGCGACGGTCAACGCGGATATCACCGCGCTGCTTCGCTCGCGTCGTACGCTGCTCTGGGTCACCTCGCGCGAAAACGTTCGCGTGGAGCGCGCGTTCGTCACGGCATGCGGCGATGCCAAGTTCCCGGTTCGCTTTTGGGACTGCGCCGCGGGGATCACCGACGACACCGGGCGCGTGTTGGAAAACGCGCAGGATCCGAGCGCGTGCCTCGACTACATCGCCCGTCGCACCGAGCGCTGCGTCTACGTGCTGCGCAACCTGCACAAGTGGCTTGGCGATCCGGTCACTCTCCAAAAGCTCGGCAACCTGCAGCGCGCGTTGCAGGGCGCCGTACCGAACGAGGCACGAGCGATCATCGTGCTGACCACGAGTAGCGAAGTTCCCGCCGAGCTGACCAGCGTTGCGGTCATCGAGTATCCGTTGCCGGATCGCGCCGAAGTTGGCTGGATCCTCGACGGTGTGATCGGCTCACTGCCCACTGAGGCACTCCGCGCGAACGCCGCGCCCAATGGCCAGCGGGATCTGGCGATCGATTCCGCCGTGGGTCTCACGGAAGACGAAATCACCAACGCCTATGCCAAAAGCCTGGTCAATACCAAGCGCATCGATCCCGCGCTCGTCGTCGGCGAAAAGCGCCGCGTGATTGCTCGCGAGAAAGTGCTCACCTACCACGACCCCGATCCGCGTGGCCTCGATGCGATCGGAGGCTTGGACTTGCTCAAGGGTTGGTTGACGGCACGCCGTGCTGCGTTCTCGCCGAAGGCTCGCGCGTTTGGCTTGCCGGCACCGAAGGGCGCGCTACTCGTCGGGCTTCCCGGTTGCGGCAAGTCGCTGACTGCGAAAGCCATCGCCGCGGCGTGGGGTATGCCGCTCTTGCGCCTCGATATGGGCGCGCTGCGTAGCAAGTACGTCGGTGAATCCGAGGGGAACATTCGCAAAGCCCTGCAGGTCGCCGAGGCTGTCAGCCCCTGTATTTTGTGGCTCGATGAGATCGAAAAAGCGCTCGCTGGCTCGACGGGCGCGCAAGGTGACGGCGGCGTCGCGGCCGATGCGCTCGGCGCCGTCCTGTCCTGGATGCAGGAACGAGTGGGCTCGGTATTCGTGATCGCCACGGCCAACGATGTCCGCGCGCTGCCCCCGGAGCTGCTTCGCAAGGGCCGTTTCGACGAGCTTTTCTGGGTCGACCTGCCCACGACCGTCGAGCGCTCGGCGATCGTCGCTGCGACGCTCAAGCAGTACGACCGCACGACC
>ERZ1292632.1473-Hain-H43-01um-R2-1473-length-22584-cov-4_pt1 | contig 22584 bp, 19 predicted proteins | sample MGYA00564407_ERZ1292632 | MGnify/ENA primary metagenome ERZ1292632 (study PRJEB36523, sample SAMEA6512637) | groundwater metagenome | collected 2019-01-08 | study: AquaDiva: Metagenomics assemblies of 32 groundwater samples | reverse complement strand
CAGGGATGTCGGTGTACGAACTGGGGCCAGACGGTGCATCTAAAACAACAATCAGATCGGAGTTTGCTGACAGATTCGATGTGTACATTGGTAAGGGTACGGTTGTTGGGTTCGGATCGGACGGTGAACCTTTAGTTGCACAGTATAAGTTAAAGAAGGCTACGCCCGAACAAGACGAGCGCGCCTACTATTCGGGCTTGACGAGAGAAGAGTATTTATCGCGGACAACTCAGGCCCAGGACCCTATGGCAGAAACGCACAAACAATTCGTCCGCCAAGGCCTCGCCCAAGGCAAGCTCGTCCCGCCCGAAGTGCTGGCCGACTACCCTGATCTGGCGGCCAGAACTGCACCAACCACACCAGTAGCCCCTGAGACGGTTTCTGGAGAACCCGTAGCACCAAGCGGTACACGATATAACCCTGCTCTCACATCAGAAGCCCAAGCGAAGGGGGACGTGATAGAGGTCGGCCCCAAGTTCTTCGAGTTAACAGGTGCTGCACAACAACAGGTGTTGGCTCATGAAAGAGCGCACATTGCGAAGCTAGATATGGCAGCGGTTGACGATCCAAGGTTCTGGCCACTCGTCCAGCAAGACCAGATGTTTGGCCCTCTCAATCCGGAGACGGGGGAGATAACACGCGGCATCAATGGCCAGTTCAAACCCGGAGAAAATGTAGTAGAAGCATACGCCGTGCTGATGGACCAGCCGGCATGGTTAAAGGAGCATTATCCCCTAGCTTACGACTACGTTGGCGAATTGGCCCAACGGAATGGACTCCCGGTTCCGGAAGTATGGATACGAGATCGCCCCCTAGTCCCCGCTACAGCCCCTGAGCCGCCCGTACAGACACCAGTACCGTTCGGGCGGGGCGCAGACCCGAGGCGGGAGACGCGGGGCTATGGTACCCTCCTACAAGACTTAGACGCGATGGAATCCGTCTGGCGGACCACAAGTGAGGGCGGCAGACTCCTGACGCCCATCGCCCAAAACCAACTGATAGAACGCATCATTCGCGCCGCAGACGAAGGGGTCATATCGCAAAGCGAATTGCAGGAGCTTGTAGACGAGGTCGTGTCCCAAAGCGGCAAACGCTTCCAGCGAATGAAGACGGCAGAGGACGTAATCGATTACTTTAGAGGACGCCCCAAGCCCGTTCGCCCTAGCGAAGTCGAACCGCCGTTAACGTCCGAACAATTGGACGCGCTTCTTGGAGGGGAACCCCCTGTAGAGCCGCCCGTACAGGCGGTGCCAGAGGCTGGGCTGGTGAAGCCCGAACTGCCTGCCACGAAGCCACCGACTACAGGAACGGACCAGGCCTTTGAGCGCGCGCTGACAAACAGATACTATGCGTTTGGGGCCCTGCACGACCTGCGAGCAGAACTGGCGGCGATGAAGGATATCAGGAGCCCTGGTATTGACGCTGTACGCCAAGATCGACTGGACAAGATTCGCCAGATTGAGGACCGCTGGCCCGATCTCGGGGAGAGCGCCGCCTCGGCGATCCCAGAGGCTGGCGCTATCCCTCCTGAGCCTATGACGCCCGAACCGCCTGTAGCGACGCCGCCGACTTTGACGGCTGGCGGTGGTGCGGGTGGTATCCCCCCGGCGGGACCACCACCGCCCACGGCGGGAGCGGCTGCTCGGGCGGCAGTGCCGCCAACGCCCCCGACGACAGGGCCTGTAGCTGCTCGGCCCGTAGTACCCCCGGTGGGCAAGACGCCCTCACCTCCAAAGCCGCCAGTAGGAGGAACGCCCCCAACCGGGGCAGCGGCTCCACCCGTAAGACCCAGCTCGTGGCTTTCTACTATGCGCTCTACGGGAGACATAGTAGATGAGGCATATAAGTCAGACTGGATACGGCGACTGGTCGACACGTTCGATAATGTCATTACGCGGCCTGTTGCTCAAGCGCTTGGCGTACCCACTCGAGACGTATTTACCAGAGCATTCATTGTTCGAGAGTCCATCATGGCCGATGGTAGGAGTAGTGTGGTGGGGGCAATGGCGCGACTACGCCAGCAAGGAGAGAGTAGCAAACTCTTCGCTGTGGACAAGGATGGAATGGCCACCATAGGCGGTCGCAAGGTTCCCATAACCGATGTCCTAGAATATCCGGACCGCTATTCCCTTTCGCCAGAGCAGCGGCAGTATGCCAAGACCATCCATAAACTCTACGACGACAAAAAGGAACTGTTGAACGCCGAAGGCATCGACATCAATGAACTGGCATTTGAGGAAGGCGGCCACTACGTTGGACGGCGGGTAGTTGGCAGGGTGAACGCGTCCGGCGAACTCGAGTTAGGAGCGGTCGGGGCGGGTCCCTCTAGGGTAGGGGGCAAGGCAGCATTCGAGAAAGAAAGACGCTTTAAGACGGAAGCAGAGGCGTTAGCAGAAGGCTTTCGCAATCTGGCCCCCGAAGAAACATTAGGGGCTAACTTAAACGCCGCCTACCGGAGGATTGCCGACAAGCGTCTAGCCGACTTAGTACTCTCCGAGGTGCCCTATCGGACTGGCGCAGCTCCTGATGCACTCATATCGGCGCGGGACTATGCCAAAGACAAACTACTGGTTGTTAGCAAGCTCGGAGCCGTGATCATGCGAGGCTATCGGGGAGAGCGAGTCCCTGAGTCTACAGTCAGGAGTATCGGGCGCTTCTTTCCTGACCAAGCCAAGGACCTGGTAGCAGCGGGGATAAGCAAGCTGGAAGACCCACTCGTGAGAGCAGGATTACAGAAGGTGGAAGTCGCCTTACCGCGACTTAGAGCAAACTCGGACGCCGCCTACCGCGCTGCTGCGAAGGCCCTTAGCAAGGCCAGCAAGATGGCCAAGACGGCACACTACGGGGAAGCCACCATAATGAGCCCCGCCTTTCAGGGAAAGTTCTTCAGCGAGGCCGACGGCAAGCGGCTACGCCAGATACTCGATCTCGAACAGCAATCCCCTGTTAGGGGACTGGCGCGTAGCATATCATGGATCAATGCCCTTCCCCGGGCTCTGCTGACAACTATGGACATAGGTACTCCTTTGCTTCAGGGGCAAATCACCCTGTTTTATCGCCCCGACGTGTGGGCCAAGAGCGTGGGACGGATGATGGAAGGTCTACTAGGGGGCGAGCAAAGATACCAGCAGTTCCTTGGCGCCCATGCCGCGACGATCCAGAAATGGGCGCCAGAAGAGGCCACCTTCACCCCCTCCGAGTTTACTACGGCGTTCCAACAAGGGGGCGTGGCAACCAAAATACCCGTCTTGCGAACCGCATTCCAGCCTTTCGCTCGCGGCTATGAAGCATTCCTCAACGCTAGCCGCATCTACGGCTTGGAGGCCACCGAACATCTAGCAAAGACGCCCGCAGACAGGATAGGCTTGGCGAAGTTCTGGAACGAAATGACCGGCCAAGTCGACACTGCCCGTATGGGGATTGGCCCCACCCAGCGAGAGATGGAGACCGCGGCATTCTTTGCTCCGCGGTATCGTCGGGCTGTTATTGCCCTCATGACTGATATTACCAAAGGGGGCCTGCGTGGACATCAGGCACGGAAAGCGCTAGGAGCGGTTAGCCTGATGGGATTAACGGGCTACATCGGGATTAGCCGTCTGGCAGGACAGGAACCAAAATTAGACCCGCGCGACCCTAAGTTCATGAGCATAAACATCAATGGCCTAAACGTCGGGCTAGGGGGAGCGTACGTGTCGACCGTGCAGGCCATGCTCAAGATGGGCCTACAACCAGAGAAGTCACATGAAATAGCCGGCACCTATGTCCGAAATCAGTTATCGCCAGTGGTGAGCACAGCGGTACGGGGTTACCAATATCCGTATGTCTACAATTCTCCGTGGAAATTATTCCAGCAGGCAATACTCAAGAATATGATACCTATCTGGTCGCAAGGTGCGCTAATTGACGGACAAACCGGCGAGGCAGCGATGCTAGGCGCTGCGGTAGAGGCGACCGGCGGAAAAGCTTTTCCGGACAAGCCTCCTCCAAGCAGGGGGGCGGGAGCCGTCGGAGGTCCACAGAGGCCCCTAGCCCTACCAAAGATAGCGCCGCCCAAGATTGGGCCGCCGCGCTCTCGCTGAAAGGAGTACTGTTATGCCTGATCCATACGAGGCTATAGTGGGAAAGGACGGTCGTTACTATGACCGAGGTGAAGACGGGACTTGGTGGGTATGGGAGAGCAGCCGGGGTGAATGGCAAGCCTTGGGCTTGGCCGTCCCTGCGGCGGTTCCCCGCAGCGCTGCCGCCCTGAGTGGAGCATTGCCCTATACAGGGCAGGACACCACAAGCAGAGAAAACCTACCCTATACCAGTGCAGATCGTGCCAACCTGGCGCCACTCGGGAAACCCCACCTTGGCGGCACAGAGGGCGCCGCTAGGCCTGCCGCCCTGAGTGGAGAAAACCCCTTCGGGCGTCCTCCGGAGGGTACTGCTCCGGAGGGTACTGCTCCGGCGGCAACAGGTGGGGTCGACGTTGCACCACGGGCTCAGACAGCGGGGGGAGCCATCGAACCCGAGATAATGGACGTAGTTGACTATTGGGAAGACCCCCAGAAGAAAGACAAGGACAATAATCCCCTGACGTATATGCAAGACCCCGGGGAGCTGCCGGGCGGTCTCTTTGGCTCCGGCAACTACCGGGCCAAGAAGATAACACGTGTCACCTACACGAATGGCCAAGTCTACGATATTGACGAAAGCGGAAAGCGCAGGCTTATCGAGATCAACCGCGGGGTGGCAGCGCAGTACAAGGCACAGAACCCGTTGTCGGGACCGACGCCCCGAACCGATCCTTTTGGCAACAAAGTGACATGGGACCCCGCAACGGGCACTTTCGTTCCCGCCCCCGGTATGCCTACGAAAACCGAGGATAGCTGGCTCACACCCAATACATCCGCACGCTATTTGCTCAGGAGAACTCCGGAGGGTAGCATCGAGCAGACTGAGAACCCCAACTACAAGGAGCCGGTAGACACGCCGCGTAGTCCATATAGCGGCGACTTCACCCAGGGGGGCACCCGCTACCGCTACAACGCCCAAGGCCTACCGGAGCCGATCTTCTCCTTCCCCGAAGCAGAGGACAAGCCGACGGCTTACCAGCAGTGGAGTATGAACCGGCAGGAAAGTGACGACACTTACCAACAGGAGCAGGACCGCATTAAGCGAGAACAATACGAGGACCAACAGGCGTTTGCTAGGAAACAGGCGGCATGGCGGGCAGCAAGCGACATAATCGAGCAGCGACGGCAGATGGCGCCGATGGCGCTGATACCGGGCCAGACGCACTTCCTCGGCTACGAGCCGGGGGGAGCGTGGCAGAAAGTGGCGGGCCAACTCGGACTGCCCTTTGACCCGGACCGCTTCCGAGTGGCACCGCAAACCATAGATTGGGAGGCCGAATGGCGGCAAGCGCAGCAAAGGTTTGGGAGGTAGCTCTTGACAACGCCCGTCGATGTGCTACAATACGAGCAAGAGAACGACAAAGCACCAGGCCAGCCGAGCGCTTCACGGGAAGGTGACAGGGAGCGGCGAATGTGGCTGGAGATTCGGCGGGGGCTGCTGGTGATGGTGCAGGGCATAGAGGAACGTTACCGTATGACGAAGACAAAGGCGGTGCGAGAGTGAGGACACACCCTTTTTGTTTCGGGCGGCAGGGGGATACTACTTTACTGAGCTATCGAGGCCAAGAAAAGGCGTTAGGTATAATCGCCGATCACGGTATGAGCGGAATTCAGGTTTGCGCCTATGTACTCTTATGATGCCCCGCCCCAGTGCTGGTTCACCAGGCACGTTGACGGCAGGGTTACGGTGAACGACTGGGTTAGGTGGCAGTGGTTTACGAAGGATTTCTTGGCTTATGCCTCGCCCTGCACGGTATCGTACGAGCCAGAGAGCAGGTTATTGACCATCACGGTTGATAATGGGCGAGCAGTATACCGATTAGAGGAAGAGGACGCTAACGGCCTGCTGCGGGGTGAGGTGATCGAGTCGGAGTGGGCGGGGGTAGTACTTGACTAAGTTTCGCCATTGTTACGATTAGGCTAGGGACACATCATAGGTAGCAACAGGCAGGACAACCGCCTGACTACATAAATCGAATACTTTGGGACTCTCCTACTTTGTAGGACCGCCCGCTTATCTGAGGCCAGCTAAGGCTCGCTTCGGGAAGCGGGCTTTTTCATTTTCAGGAGGTAACGCATGGACAGCCAAGTGATTCCCGCTGAGGGAACAGGGCAGTACGCTGGAAGCGAGGCGGCAACGACCCCGGTCACGACCGAGGCGGCCAATGATGGCCAGTCTGGCGAGCCGGCATCTCCTACCGCATCTTCGCAGCCTACCCCGCCCGCTCCTGCCCAGCCGGATTTGGCGACCTTGTTATCTGACGCCGAACTGCGCAGGGAACTGTTTAAGCATCCGGAAGTAGCCAAAGAGCTTGACCACCGTGCTTCTTCGGAGGCCGGGCGTCGAGTACAGGCTGAACGGGAGCGCTGGCAGCAACAGGAAACGTACCGACAGGCGCAAGAAGCGGCCAGACAGGAGCGTGAACGTCTGGCCCAAATGGACGAATACGAGGCTGGCGTCTATGCCAAGCAGCAGTGGGCGCAGCAAGACGCAGAGGAGGCGCTACAGGCACGCCTAAAGCCCCTCCAACGAGAAGCCGAATTGCGCTATCTGAGCGAGACTGGCGAGCAGGTCTTCGGTACCGTGGAGACCCTTGCGCAAGAAGCCGGGGCCACACCAGATGAAATGGCCCAACTCGCACCCAGCAACTATCCCTCTCTGCCCGATTACATCAAGGGAGCGATCAAGTTTTTGGGGACCCGAGAGGGCAAGAGATTGGCGAAGGACATGGCCAAAACAGAAGCGGCGGCCATCGTCGAGGAACGCTTGGGTGAGCAACGAGGACAAACCACTAGTCCGACCGTCATGCCCCCTGGCGAAGGAGCCATGACAGACTCGGATTTTCTGGCGCAGTTTCCGTTGATCGTCCATCCAACCAAAGCAGACTATGAACGGGCTAGACGTCTAACGGGGCGTTGAATGGCCCATGAGGAGTAAAGAAAATGCCTAACACTGGCTATACGACAACGTCGTCCTTAGACGACTCGTTAAACAGTATTATCAGCTCCGCTCGACTCACCCGTGACTTCGAGGGTGTTATGTCTCAACTTGTCACTCAGGAGAAGCTGGGGGACGGTGTGGGCCTGACGTGGAAAGAGGTTACTCTGGGTCGATTAACTGCGACAGCCGTGAGCGAGTCGGCGAAATTCGACAATCCACAACAGGTAACGGACTTGGCCTTCAACATCACGCCCACGGTCGTGGGCGTAGAGGTTGTGGTTACCGACCGGGTTAAGGCCCGGCTAGCAAAGACGGCTTACGGCAAGATGGGAGATCAGGCACAGCGGGCTATCCAACGGAAAAAGGACATCGACGGCCTGCTTGTGCTGGACGGCTTCACGTCGCTCGGCGGTGCGGCTACCGTGCTCACGCCTAATCTGATTCGGGCCGCTCGCTATCGCATTTCCTCGAATACTACGGAGCCCGGGACGCCGCCTTTCCACTGTGTCCTGCATGGATTTCAGATCAAGGCGCTCGAGGATGTGCTGGTTTCCGGCGTGGGAACCTACCCCGTAGGCGATGGCCCTACGGCGACCGTCTATAAAGAGGGTTACAAGCTCAACATCTCGGGGGCTTCGGTCTTCGAGGACGGCAATATCACCGTCGACTCGTCATCTGACGCTAAGGGCGGCGTGTTCTCCAAAGCCGGCATCGTTCTGGTGCAGGGACGTGCGCCGTGGACCAAGCCGGTGAGGGACGAAAGCATCGGGGGTGGCGCCACCATCTACTATCACTACGACGAGTACGCATACGGCGAGCGGCTCGGCGCTGGTACGACCAGCGTCAACGGCTACGAAATCTATGCCGACGCGACCACACCGGTAGGGTAACAGAAAACCAATAGCCCGCCGAACCATCAGATTGCAGGGGCAATGAAGATGCCCGGCGGACCTTCACCAAATATCAGATCGCTGCGGGATGAAGACCCGCGGTGGAGAGAGGAATAAAACAATGGCAAACGCTGGAAACATCGGCATGGTGCGGGATGTGGACTTCTTCCTGACGGACAATATCGGCACCTCGGGCGCCGACGGCATCAAGTGGGTGAATTCCTCCGACGGCGGCGACACGGCCTTTGCTCGCGCTGCTGCGGCGGGACGGGGTGTCCATGTAGCGGGCGCTACAGCGGCCACCGACAACAACATGCTCGAGATCTGCGGCGACCTGCTCGATACCTACGGGCAGAACGGCTACCACAGCCTAGAGGTGCTGTTCCAACTCGATGTCATTACCAACATCGCCTTCAACATCGGGTTCAACGACGACTCGCTGGACGCCTCGAATACCCTGCCCATCGAATTGTCTACTGTCACCTTCACGGCCAACGCTGCCGAGTTCGTGGGCCTTGTGTTTGACACGGCGGCAACCAATGACGACGCGCATTGCTGCTGGGTGGACGATACCAGCCTGACAGGAGAGGCCATAGCCGATCTGCGAATGGCGGGATGTAGCCTAGAGGCCGCCAAGTGGATCATGGCCAGAGTGGCGCTACAGGACCGCGGCAGCGGCAAGGGACTCCGGGCCACCTTTACGGTAGCCTACGATGGCAAGACCTTCGAGAAAGAGTTCAACACCACCATTGACCGGGACGCGGCGCTGGTGCCCTATATCGGCTTCGAGAACCGGACCGCCAGCGCACACAACGTCTACATAAAATACATCGCTCGGGAGCAGGCAATCGCCGACTAATCGACCGGGGCCCCTAACCCGGGCCCCCTAATCTCATTCAGTCCTGCCTTTGCAGGTGAGAGGATAAGACAATGACAGTACCTTCTCCTATTCATACAGGATGGTTCTTCGAGCACGGACGGGGCCTATTGGTGGCTCTCCGGAAGGGAGCAGCCCCCAGTGCGGCTGCGCTTGCCGCAAACACTGCTATAGAGGGCGTGCTTGAGGGCACGCCGGTGGTAGCGGCCATTCCCGCGGACTCAATGGTCTTTGTCAATGCGGTCGCCAGCGGCGACATTCTGTTCGTCCTGAACGACGGCAGCGGGAACGCTTGGGAATACTTCCGTATGGACGGCTCGGCGGCGGGCATGATCTTCAACGAAGGGGGTAGCAACGTCGATTTCCGGGTGGAAAGCGACAACATACAGTACGCCATCTTCGTCGACGGGGGCAAGGATGCCCTTGTGTTCGGTTCCAACACCGACACCTCTTCTGCCGACCAGCTCATCACCATCAGCCGGGCGGCGAGGACGGCGACGGCCAACACGAGCTACTATGACGTGCGTCTAGCGCCCGCCGGGGCGGTGACCGTGCCTGCTGGCACCACCGCCATAGTAGCGTCGCTCAGTCTGGTGGAACCGAACGTCACGGCAACTGGCACGGTAACCCGTGCAGCAACGCTCCACATTGCCAGCCAGCCGACAGAGGGTGGGACGGCGAACGCTGCCATCCTGTTTGGGGCAGCCGCAAACATCGCCTGCACGACCAGCCTCACCTTCAACGAGGACAGTGAGGACATCGACTTCCGCTTCGAGTCCAACGGCATGGCCTACGCCATCTATAGCGACGGCGGCAAGGATGCTCTGGTTCTTGGCTCGAACACCGACACATCGAGTGCTGACCAGCTCATCACGGTGAGTAGGGCGGCCAGAACGGCGACGGCCAACGTCAGCTATTACGACCTGGCCCTTCAGCCAGCGGGAGCAGTAACCGTTCCTGCGGGCACCACGGCGGTCGTGGCCACCTTGCAGGTGGCAGAGCCTAACGTCACGGCGACCGGCACGGTGACCACCGCGGCGACCATCTACGTGGCAAGCCAACCTACTGAGGGCACCGACAACGGCGCCATTGTGCTAGCTGACGGTCTCTGGCTAGGACTGGGCACCAATGCGGACCAGGTTCTGGTCAACGCTCCTAGTACCATTGCTAACACGGCCATCACGGGGGTTCTCCTTGGTACGCCGGTTACCCCGGCCATTGCAGCGGATACCCTCGTCGTCTCCAACACCACGGCGAGCGGCGACATCCTTCTGGCAGCAAACCTGGGGGGAAATTCTCAGGCATGGCTGTGGGTAGATACCTCGGCCAGTTTGCTGACTCTGTATGCCGCTGGTGTAAGCGCTATCGAGATCGGCGCTGGCGGCGTGGTGGTTAACGAAGCCTCTGCAGACAGGGACTTCCGTATCGAAAGTAACGACATTGCCAGTATGTTAGTAGTTGACGCCGGGGCCAATTCTATCGGTTTGGGTGGGGCAGTGGTATCAGGAGCCACGGTTGCCATAACTGCCAACAATGTTAATTACACACTGGCCACTTCTGTTGGCTATGCCCTACACTTTGCAACCGAGACGCTGACTACCAACAATGCCGATCCGACCACTACCGCTATTGGTGCAAGACTTTTTATCGGTGGAGCAGCCATCGCTGGCGCATTCGCCAATCAAGTAATCAGCGACGCGGCTCAGATTTACGTCGCTTCCGCTCCTGCCCAGGGCACCAACATGATCATCACCCGTGCCTGGTCTCTGTGGGTGGACGCCGGTAACGTTCGCTTCGACGGCAACGTGGATATGGCGGCTGCAGCTTCTGATATCGTGATCATCGCTGCCACCGCCGCTGCACTGGAGATCAGCGACGGAACAACCAAGTTCTACGCGTTCGATACCAGAGTCGCTACGGCTGGCGTAACGACGCACGCTCTCGACATCTCTGACTACACCTTTGCCTCTGGTGCGACCAACGTGGCCACGGGCTTGAGCCTGGCCGCTCACACCCTGAACTACACGGGTAACACTCAGGTGACTACGCACGTGAACACCGCGAGTCTACTGGGACGAACCATCGCCGGTGACACCGCTACTCTGACCGTGGATGCTGCTACCACACTTCGCCTAGTGGCCCCGGTGGAAGGCACCAACGTAGCCATCACGGCCTGTTCCGCTCTTCGTATCGGCGACGCTGGCGGTACGCCAGTAAACCAGTATGGCATCTTCATCGAGACCCTGACGGCTGGTGCAACCGCCGACTACGCCATATGGGTAGCTGGTGCGAATGCTGTCCACCTCGGCACAGCAGGGACAGCGACCGGCTTGCTGGAGATCGACGGCGCAACAAGCGGCACGGCTACAATAACGGCGGCGGCGGCGACGACCAGCTACACGCTTACACTACCGGCGGCGGCCAATACTAATGTTGGCTACCAGCTAACCTGCGCTGCTGGCGATACCATCACGTCGTGGGCAGCGGCGGCCTCGCTGCGGGAGTACAAAGACGTTCACGGTAGACACGATCCGCAGGACGCACTCGATAAGATACTCAAGGCCAAGGTCTACGACTTCAACTATAAACATGGCAAGGGGACACAGGACAAAACCACTCGTTACACCGGCGTCATGGCCGACGAGGCCCCTTGGGCTATGCACTATGAAGGCGGTGTCGTGAATCCGGTGAACACCCTTGGTTTTACAATTCTGGCCTTCCAGGCTATGGCACAGGAACTGGCGGCGATGAAACGCAAACTGGCATCGCTAGGCGTCTAACAAGCGAGTTCGGGGGTCCTACTCGGTGGGACCCCCACAAAATAAAAGGAGGGAATATGCTACACGCGAAGAACGGGGAAATCTGGCAGGCAAAGGCAGCGCTAGACGAGATCATGAAGGAGCCGTGGCCGGTTAAGACAGCCTACGGGCTGGCTAAGTTGGCCCGACGGGTAGGCGAGGCAGTTCAGAGCATCGACCGGGTACGAGTGGGCCTTGTGACACAGTATGGATCGCCGCAAGAGAATGGCCAAGTGGGGATTATGCCCGGCCACGACAATTGGGAGCAATTCGTCACCGCCTACAACGAGCTCATGAACGAGGAAGACGCCATTGAGTGCGCTCGTGTGGTCCTCCCGGACGTGTCGATCGAAGTCAAGCCCTCGGTACTCATGGCCCTCGACCCCTTCATTGAGATGGTCGACGAGCATAGTCGCACCGCGCCGCCCCTCACGCTGGTGCAGTAGTGAGCAAAATCCTCTGCGGGACCGACTGGCTGCTACCTGACGAACCCTGCTTCTGCCTGAAGGAGGTGGAGCAGAGATCGGCTGATTCTCGGAGTTACCGACGAGTCCAGTGCATCCAGGTGGTCCGCAATGACCAGGTTACCGAGTTTCAGCGAGACCTTGGTCCCGCAGCGGACTTCAGGCGCTCTCCGGTCTGGTTCATCACCGGGGCGCGGGACCCCCGATCAGGCCGCATCATATGCGAGTATACCGTGGCCGAGGCGATGGAAATGGCCGACCGGCGACGGGCCGGGCTTGGCGACGGGACCGATATACCCGAACCCAGCGACCTAATCGGCGGCTATTACGACCAACAGGACAAGAAACGCCATCATCGTAAAGGCCAGAGCACCTTCGGCTATGGCGGCCAAACACAAAGGAGTTGAGCCAATGGATGTACACGAAGCCGAACTCAATCAGGACATACTGAACCAGATCCTCGAAGGGGTGCATGGTAGCATCGAAGGCGCGGTAACCACCGCCCAAAAACCCCTGTTGCAAGAGGTGATCAGCAAGGGCGACGACGAATATGGCTCTGTCATGGTGGCCAAGGTCTACCAGGACGCCGGCGTAGTGCCCATCTATGACATAAGGACAGGACAACGCAGTCTTTGCCCGGTCAACCTGCTACCGGCCAATCTCAAAAAGGTGGACTCTGAGGGAAAGCGCATGTTCACCAGCAGGAAGCCAGAAACGGTTGCGCCGTCTAGCGGATTGCTGAAGTGCATGCTCCATCCGGATGAGCGGCCCGCCTTGTTTGACACGTGGGGGCTGCCCATATGCGAGAAGCCCAACATCCCCGATCCCCTAAATCTGGAACTTCACATGAAGCACTACCATCCCACCTCTTGGGCCATTATCGAGCGAGAGAGGCAGAGAGCTGACAAGGCCGAAGAGCGAGAATGGCAGAAGCAGATCGCTATGGCAGCGGTCGCGGGGAGAGCGCCGGAAGGCGACACAGGGAAAAAGAGCAAGACGGCCTAGCGTTAATAAGGATGTTGCAGGTCTCAGTAAGAGCCTCAACAGAAAGGAAAGGTAAATGTCTGACACGAAGATTCTTCCAGTAGTGAAAAGCCCCAGTCGGAACACATCGGACAGCGATGCCATGAAGCTGCTAAGGGGCACGAGGGACGGCGCGGCCTTCTCTGCCGATTACATCCTCAACCTGCTCATGCAGGGGCGGCTGTTTGTAGCCAGCGACGCCGACGAGAACGACCGAGTAACGGGACAAACCTCGTTTGCGGCTACCACCCCGACCTTTCTCCTGAGCGTCCCGGCGGGCACCACGGCCATCCCCTTGCTGGTGAACCTGGGGCAGGCGGGGACAGCGGCAGGAGGCGACATCAGCGTCATGCTGAGCTATGATAGCGTAAATCGTTTCTCAACCGGCGGCACCAGTGAAGCCATTCGCTCCCTGCGAACGGACCAACCCGTCTCACCGCTTTGTTCTCTCTATTCGGGAGCTACAGCAGCGGCAGCCACCAATGCGCGGGTGCTCCTGTCACTGGGAGAGGTCCCTGCGGTAGCGGGCGCCAACACGGCCACGCGGCAGGACTCTTATCTGAGCCTGGCGGCCTACCGCGATTTCCTTCCCGGCCTCCTCGTAGGACCGGCGGCCTTTCTGGTGTTCACGTATGCCGCCGCTACGGGTCCCACGTGGGAGTGGAGCGTCGCTTGGGCGGAGATTCCTACGAGCGACATTAGTTAACAAATGACTTGCGGGAGGGTCTCACTAACCCTCCCGCGGGCAAGCGGACCCTGCCTCGAATCCGTAAAGGAGCAACAGAGTGAGTATACTATTTTGGCGCAAGACGCAAGATACCGGCCAGTATCGACCCGACGGTAAGGCGCAAGTGGCCCCCATCGAGGTCGACGAGAATAACCCCCTCCCTGTACGCATTTACCCCTCGGAGCAAGACGATAGTCCCGGTCAGCCCGTAAGTTTACCCACTGTGATGCCACCGCAAGCGGGGATGTCTGTGACCTACAGGGTCCAAATACCTGGTATCGGCACTGCAAGCGCATACACCGCGGCGGACGCCTTCGGAACCCTGGTTACATTGAGCGATGTCTTTCGCAGTGAGAAACGGGCTGGCAATATCGTTCAAGTGGTATTCTACGACCTCGACGATGAGGGTCTACAGAAGGACTTGATCTTCTATGAGCGCCCGGTCACGACCACCGCTGATAACGACGCCTACGCTCCCAGCGATGCTGACCTGCTCTATTGTGTGGGGGTCTTGAGCCTAACCACCTACGTCAACCTGAGCAGCAACCAGATCGGCGTCTGGACGGGTAACGTGCGGTCCAGAAGCACGGATAACAACCTTTATGTGCGACTGGTGACACAGGGGGCAGACAACATTGCTGCCGGGAGCATACCGTGGCTAGCTATAACCGTCATCCCGGACTAGGAGGAGGCCCGACATGGCCAACACCAAGATAACCGACTTCACCGCATGGGCGACGCCTATCGCCACCGACGTGGTGCCCGTGGTAGACGTGGGCACAACGACAACCAAGAAAATCACCTACGCCAACCTCCTCGGCAATATGCCAGTGGGAACGGCCGCATCGCCCACCCTACGCTTCACAGGGGACGCCAACTCTGGCCCGTACTGGATCGGGGCCGACAACTGGGGCTTCGCTATGGGCGGGGCCAAGGCCCTTGATATCAAGGTGGGGCAGATCGGCATTCCGGACGGTACCGTGGCGGCACCGGGGCTGGCACCGCACAGTGATACAGACTGCGGCCTCTATCGCATCGGCGCCGACAACCTTGGACTGGCCGTCAACGGGGCCAAGGTGCTCGACATCGGCACTGGTGGGCTATCTGTGGTTACGGCACTGTTACCGAACACCACGGACGGGGCCGCGTTAGGCTCGGCTACGTTGATGTGGAGCGACCTATTCCTCGCCTCGGCGGGGGTAATCAACTTCAACAACGGCAACATGACCGTGACCCACTCGGCAGGAGTGCTCAACTTCTCGGCCGGTATTATCGGCATCAACGAGAACGCCAACGCCAACATGACAACTGGCCTCGTCATAAACCAGGGCGCCGCCGACAACCATATCGTCAGCCTCAAGTCTTCCGACGTGGCCCACGGCGTCACAACCATAATGGAAACCGACACCTATGGCGCCCTTGCCAAACACCATGCCACCGAGGGCGGCTTACACATCACCGGCATCAGGGCCTCCACGGGATCGCCGGGGGTTGTCATACGCGCCATTGGCACAGCAGTCACAGGCGATCCTCCCACCACCAGCACCTCGGCCAACGCTATAGTCAACTGTGCTCTCATCAATGGCACGGGGGTGCAGGCAGTAGGCGCTACCAACCCTATGTTCTCGGTGCAAAACAACGACACAAACGAGTTTGTCGTCATGGGCGACGGGGAGCTGTATAGCAACCAATCGGCCACCGTGGGGACCTTTGACGAGTACGACGACGCCGTGATGTGCGGCGACCTGTCCTACTTGCTGGCGAGCCAGTATAGCAAGATCGTCGCCCACAATCGGGCCTTGTTCTCACGGATAGGCATTGTAACCGATGGGGGCATGGTCTCCCTAACCAAAATGCACCAGCTCGAGCTGGGCGCCATCAATCAGGTTGGCCAGCGGCTTAATAAGCTGGAGCAGGCCCTGATGGAACGCATCCAACTGCTGCAACGCCAAGTGCTGTTGCTGCAAGGAGGCTAGCGAATGTCTGCAACATTGTTGGCACTTGAGCAGAAGATCGCAAAGGACGGCTACGGATATGTCGCGATAACGCCTTCGGCTGCGGGGACTACCCTCACAGTCATTGCTAACGGTATTGCCAGCGAACTTGACCCTGATGACACTGAGAAACTATTCGGTTCAGCATGGTTGAAGTGTATTTCTGATAGTGCAGCTACCCCGCTTAATGTTGGAGAAGTGCGGCGGATAGATTCCACGAGTGGTTATACGCCGTCAAGCGGAACCATCACCGTAACACGGGCTTTCAGCAATGCGACGACAACTACCCAACGGTTTGGCATTTTCATGGGACTCAGCCCAGAGGACTACGGCCTAGCACGTGGCCTGAAAAGCTATATCAACGACGTTCTCCGCCGCCTCTGGCAACGGCGGCCTTTCGTCTTGACTCTCGTCACCGATGGAGACATGGAGACCAGCGGCGTCACCAACTGGACGGCTACCAACTCTACCAGAACCAAGAGCACCTCTACCGGCGTCACCTTGGGGAAACAGGCCCTGCGGGTACAGAACACTGCCCTTAACGGCTATGTCCAATCGGCAACGATCAATGTCGAGCCATCACAAAGCTATTACCTCGTGGCCGACGTCACGGTGGCCAGTGGCACGGCCGTTTTGGAGTTATGGGACGTGACTGACGGCGTGGTGCAGCGGACGGCTAGTGCGGGAGCAGTCGCCTTCGACAATGTGGCTAAGACTATTACCGATACGGGTAACGGATTGGCCATTTTCAACACAGGAGATATTGTCTATACGAATGCGTCCAACAACCCCGGGCCGTTCACTGTGACTACGGGCGGCGTAGCAGGTACCATCACTTGTACTGGTGCAACGTTTGTTACCGAAACGCCAGCGGGAGCTATCACCATCACAAAGGGGCCTGCTATTGATACATCGACCTGCGCCGAGCGGCAATCCCGGCGGCTGTGGCTCCAAACCACTAGCCTACCCTCCGGATGTCGCCAAGTGGCCGTGCGTTTAGGCGGGCAGCAGGCGACGGCGGACGTGTACTGGGACAACGTGCAACTGCGGAACACGCTGGCGACGGAAATGTCCTTGCCCAGTTGGTTCAAGGACGCCCGTTGGCTGGAGCGCATCTACATCTCCAGCGCGGGTAACGCTTCGAGTGCTGGCATCGACAAGAGCATCGACACACTGAACCGTTACGAGGCCAACTGGTGGGGCGTCCACGAGGACCGAGAAGGCGTGACTCCCTTCAAAGTGCAATTTGACATTCAATCCTACTCCGGCGGCTTGCTCATGGGCGAGGCTCTTTGTCCTTTCACTGAATTGTCGGCAGACACCGACAGCACCGAGGCCGACGCCGACTGGGTAGCATCGTGGAGTTTGGCTCTCATTGGCCAGGACAAAGAGGATGAACGACTGGTAAAACGCTGGCTGCCGGAGGCCAAACGGCTGGATAGGCAGTTTCAACCAATGTGGAGCGGTAGACGCTACCAGCAGAGGAGTCCCTACACATGACGATCCCCAAGCCGACTGGACAAGCGCATGCGTGGGCGATCTATATCAATTCTCTGCCCTATCCGGTGGCAATGGGTAAGGCGGGGCCCGTGTGGGAGACGAGCCGGGTCCCTGCCATCGAAGGGCAATCACAGGGATTGCAGGAAGTGGAGCGGGAGTACCGTTCCGGCCACAGCGGTTACGGCTGGAGCCAATATGTCGGGCCAAACACCTACCATTACGCGATTGGGGCGGACCTTCGTTTTCCAAGTCAGTTGATGTGTGGCCCTAAAATCACCACCATCCTGCAATCACAGAAGAACACCAGCGTGGGCGTGACGGGGTTCTTCGAGTTGGGGAGTTATCTCTACACCCTCTCGGGCCGTTACATCAACCGGATCGACCCTGCAACCGATACTGTGACCGACAATGCTACGTTTCCCTACTCGTCCGGGGGCACTGGCACTCTACTCACCGAGGCAGAGTTATTCGACGGGTACGCCTTCATTGCCAATTCGACCCTCGATTATCTTCTTCGCCTCAGCGGCAGTACGTTCACGGCCATGACCAACGCGCCACTGGGACAGCGGTTAGCAAAATGGTGGAGCGAGACCGATTGGGTGCTTGGCATCAGTTATACGGCCAAGAGTACCACCTGGCTGGCGTGGTTAGCCCAAAATACCGACGCCAATGTAGCCGCAAACTGGACGGGCTTTGCCAACAGCGACTATTCCGTGGGCGACGCCGACGGCAGCATTACGGGCTTTGTGGCCAGCGAAAGAACACCTTGCATTGCCCGCAACGATGGCCTGTTTTACCTCGACCGCGAGGGACGGGCACCATTGCTGGTACCTGCCGTCCCTAAGGACAACAACAACGGCGTCAATACCATCGTCGACGACAGCGGGCAGGTATGGTATCCTACCAAGGCCGGCTTGTACGTCCGTAATCTGGCCGAGGGCCGCACGGAAGACGTTTCCCCCGGCCGGGGGCTACCAGACCGCAGCGGCATTTACGGGTTGAAGACGGCCATCGCCCAGTTTCGGTCGTGGTTCTACGTCACCGTTTACGACGGTACGAACAGCTACCTCATGGCAGGGAGGCAGCGGGAGGAAGGCGAGCCGGGCTTCGGCTCCATGATCTGGCACGGGGCGCTAGCCCGCTTCGTGGGCGTCAAAGTGACCTGCATGTACATATCCAGCCTTACGGACCCGCCACGCCTCTGGTTTGGCCTCTCAAGCGGCCACGTGGCCTATATGCGCCTACCCGCAAATGGCGACAATCCGCTTTCGGATACCTCCTATCGGTTTAGCGACACGGCCACCGTCTACTTTCCTGCCGACGACTACGGCATGCAGAAGGGCAACCTCTCCTCTTTTGCCATTCAGGTGGAGGGTATGAGCACGGGCAGTAGCGTCACAGTTAATATATCGCGGGATCGGGCTTATACCGGTTCCGGGGGCCTGATCGCCGAGCTCTGGACCGCTATCGGCAGCATAGACGAAAACGGCACGCTAATCGTCTCCACCAAAGGGGACAAGCGCTTCGCTCGGTGCGAGTTCCGCCTCGACATCGTAAACGGATCAAGCACAAGCACGCCCGTGGTAAAGATTCTGACCGGAAGGGCAACGAGGCGCCCTGAGCTGAAAGACGTGATTCATACGACCGTGCTCTGTTATGACGAGGCCCTGTCCCGCTACGGCATTCCCAGCCGCTATACCGGGCGCTATTTGGCCGACCAGTTGAAAGACCTTGACGAATACTTTCCCGTCACCCTTGTGGATTCGTGGACAGGGAAAGAGCAGGAGAGCACGGTTCTCGTTTCCACCGGCGCCGAGCGCATCGTCCGGCAGGAGGGCGACACGGCGGGCGGATTGGCCATCGACGTGACGATGAAAATCCTGAGCACGACGGGGCTGATGTTGGCGGAAAACGGGGACGTAATCACCACCGAAGCGGGCGTGGCCATCGCATTGGAGTAAGTAAGTGCCTACAGCCAACCGACAAACAGGGGGATACCTCAGCGGGCAGGAGATGCAGGATGTTCTCGACCACCCTACGCCCATCACCCTGCGGGTAAGGGGGCCACGGCCGTGGGTGGACGTTACCCATCCCTACTATGCCGTGCGGTTGGGCACGGGGCAGACCACGTTAGTGCGCAGTCGGAACAGGGCCGGCATGCAGGATGCGATCAACGACAGCCAGAGTGACGGGGGCCAGGTCTTTATTCCCGGCGTGGTTGAGGTTAACGGCAACCTGACCTTCAACTCCACCGAGGCGGCGCCCCTTCATCTCAGCGGGCCGCTCCGACGGCGGGGCAAACTGCAATTCATCGGCGACTACGGCCTCCGTGATTTGGGCACACCTGCTGCTCCTGGCCCCTACCACATTGGCACCGTCTCCCTCCATTTACGACACCTGACTATCGACTGCGATCAGGCTAAATTCAGCGGGACGGCGGGACTCTGGACCACCAATGATGCCGCCTATCTCTCCCTTGACGATGTGGTGTTTGGTGAAAATTACCTTGTCGGTTGGAAAGCTGACGATACTTATCACTGCAATCTCCGTCGGGTGACCTTCGAGTCTGGCTATGGCATGATTGCTCGACGGCGCAACTCCAGCCAGGCGGCGCAATTTCTGTTCGATGAGTGCCACTGGAACGCCTCCAACGGCATCCTGGCTGTCTACTCTAACATCGGCGGAGAGATGCACTTCCTCCGCAACCACTTTCAGAACTACGTGTCTAACTACTACGGGGCAGCCTACACCAACCCGATCACAGGGGCTGCCGTCGCCGATGGCCTGCGGCAAGCCCTCGGAGCGGTGTGGCTAGTGGCCTGCGATGAGGTAACCTTCGACACCTGTACGTTCGAGGCAAACGACGTGGACTCGGCAACGGTCTACATTCCCACCGTGCTGCTGGACAACTGTGGCACGGTAAAATTCGACAATTCCAAGTTTGTCACTGGCGTTAGCGCCAGTCACGACCTCATTCGCGTGCAGACGACGGCCCCCGCCACCGTAGGCTGTGGGAGTTTGATTATTGATGGGGCCTCCATCAACGGGGCGTTCATCGCCGGGCGGCGGAACTATTTCGTCAATTGGGCCAGCGGCACGGGACGGCTGACCTTTTCTGCCCCCATTATACAGACCATGACACTGGCGGCAGACCGGATCATCCCCCTTCTCGTGGGTGTTGGCACGGGCGCTAACGCTATGGACGGCATATCCTACAACGCCTGCTTTCCCGCCAAGACGGGCAATACAACCGTCGCCGTCACCGATGAGACCACGGTTTATACCGCCAGCATTGCCGCCAATTCATTGTTTGCCGGGCGGATACTGGAAACCCGGCTGTCGGGACGCTTCACCACGACGCTGGCGACAGACCAATTGACGGTAAGGCTCAAGGTAAACGGTACGACCGTAGCAACGGCCACCACGCCCACGGCGGCCACCTACACCAATGAGCCGCTCAATTTGCGGGGCAATGTGACGGTACGGACATTTGCAGTCCAGCAGTCCGAGACGCTGACCGTAGTAGGGACTGTTACTGGAGCGGGCGATGCCACGGTGGTAGTAACCGCCAACGGCATGGCGGGTAGTCCTATAACGCTGGCGGTAGCGGTGGCGCTGAATGACACGGCGGTGCAAGTGGCCGCTAAGGTGAGGACGGCGCTAGACGCCAACGCCAATATAGCGGCATGGTTTAAGCCGGCCGGTGGCTACACCAGCGGGGCGGATGTGGTGCTCATGGCCGAGGCTGCGGCTGCCAATGACGCTACCATGAACATCAGTATTGACAACGGCACCTGCACGGGCTTGACGACAGTAGCCACCAGCACGAACACGGTCGCGGGAGTAGCAGGGGCGATCATGGCGGATTTGGAGTTATTCGCCGCCAACGTGGCGAGGACCATGAACCCCGCAAATACTGGTACAATAGCGGTAGACACCTCGGCGGGAGGCGACCTTACCGTGACGGTGCAATGGTCGAACGTCAACGCAGGGACGACAACGACGATCACCCAGGCGACGACAAGAGATTAAAACAGAGGGGCCGGCGCAATGATGCCTACAAGAGATGAAACATGGCTGCACGCCGTGATCGAATCAATCGATCATCGGCTGGAGCTGCTCAACACGAAAGTCGATATTGCCATTGCCAATATAACAACCAAGGACTATTGCCAGAACGAATGTGGCGTGAGGAAAAACGCCATCGACAAGCGCTATTTCCTCGGCTGGGGCAGCGCGATTGTGGTAGTGGTTGCCGTGGTTGGATTGGCTATCAAGTTTGCATAGGGGGAGGGCGATGAAAGACTTGGCGGAGTTCATTCGGTCGCTGGTGCGGCCGGTGGTGACATTCGGGCTGGTCGGAGCGGGTACTTATGCAGTGCTGCAAGTGATTGCAGTGCCCGACTGGTACCAGACCCTTATTGCGATGGCGCTCGGTTTCTGGTTTGGCGACCGGAGCCAGAGGAAGGCGACGTCGTGAGCAGGCTGACCGATGTGCTGGTGCCTATACTGCTGTCTGGTCTAGCGGTAGCGGCGTGGCTGCTCGTGCTGCTACTGGTTAAGGCGGTATGGTAATGCGTCCACTTGGGCTCCAGGTTTTGGCGTGGGTTCCGGGTAGTTTGGACTATGTGCTCCAGGCGAGGCCGAAGTACCTCAAAACTCTCGTCGCCAACCGGAGCGTGCTGGAGTCCATCAGCTATGAGATACCCGACATGCACGTCACCTACCGCCACTACGCCGACCTCGGCACGCAGCAACGGCTATTGGCTGACCCCATAGCGGGGGCAAGGGAATTTGCCAGTGTGGTATTGGCCGACATCGATCCAGCAAGAGAATGCATAGGAGCTTGCGAGTCCTTGAATGAAACTGGACTTTGGAACGATGCCGACCGCTACAGCCTGTGGACGGCAGAGTACGCACGAATTATGCGAGCGGAGGGTATGCCCACAATCGCCTACAACTTCTCCACAGGCACGCCGAGCGGTTATTTCACGGGGAGTGGGGATTTGTACCCCGATGAGTTCAGGGAGGGCTTACGGGCCTACTGGGCGCATTACTGGGACGGATTGAGGGAGTCAACTTATCTAGGTCTTCATGAATATTCCGCGCCCACCATGCAAGCGGGGCAATCCTGGCTGTGTCTACGCTACCGGCGGGTCTGGGACATCCTGCCCGAAGATTGCCGGAAACCAATCATGATTACCGAGACGGGGATCGCCGGAGGCGTAATCGCGAGAACGCCGGAGCAAAGC
>ERZ1292632.590-Hain-H43-01um-R2-590-length-40120-cov-31_pt2 | contig 22608 bp, 32 predicted proteins | sample MGYA00564407_ERZ1292632 | MGnify/ENA primary metagenome ERZ1292632 (study PRJEB36523, sample SAMEA6512637) | groundwater metagenome | collected 2019-01-08 | study: AquaDiva: Metagenomics assemblies of 32 groundwater samples | reverse complement strand
ATCCTGTTCTTCATATAGTTAAGTTATACAACTTATAAACCACCTTGTCAAGTCCTAAACTAAACAGACGCTTTTCCGCAGTGACCACACAAAAACATATAGGTAATACGGCCACAGGATTTACATTCATGCGGTAGCTGCCACTTGGGTTTTTTGTCTTTTACAGCTTCTGGCTTCTTTTTCATAGGGTCTGCTTGATTATCCCTCTTATCATGACAGTAACACGGTGGCGCGTTACATATCCAGTCTATATTACTCTTGTCATGTGTTCCCCCTTGGCTCCGCTTTATTTTATGATCCGGCGTAAGCTGATGGTAGTGATTGCAGTCCTTACACGCTCCTACTACAAACCTACCCTCTATCTTGTATTCTCCTGTTTTTCCAATATCCGCTATAAGTTTTCTTTTGGCAGCAATCCATTCTTTTGTTTTTTTCCCTGCTTTTATCATTTTATGTGATTTTTTAACTTCATATGTCGTACTCTGCGTATGTGGTCACACATAAATATAGTTTTACCTAGCTTTCCTGATCGAAACACAAAATGGGGACAATTACATCTCCATGATCCGTCTTCTAGTTTACGGACAAGATAAAATATCTCCGTTTTAACAAATGACCTGACGCGGTAGATTTTTATATAAGTACCTCCTGAACTGGCTCATCCTGTTTTATTCTCCAATATATAACACGCTTTTTGGTGTGTGGGTTTATGGCCCGATGCGATTCCTCTACATATCCCCTAGTCACAAGCTCGTTGGTTCTTGGCGTGACACTATTTATGGGCAGGTGTAGGTGGGTAGCCAAGTCTAGATTACAGGCCGTCTTGAGCGAGTGTAGGGCGTAGTATACCGCCTCTTGGCGTTCAGATAGGTCGTCTATGCTGTGGTATGCCTGTACTGATGTGTTACGAACCTTGTTTATCATAATCCTGCCTCTATAGCGTCCATTGCTAACAACTCTGAAAAGGTATCATTTACTAACTTCATATACTCTGAATCCATAAACCAATCATAAGAAAATCGAACTTTCATAGCTTGGCCCATCAATTCGTTGAGATATACCATAAAGTCGTCATGTTCTTCTTGTGTCATAGTTTATAAACTCATCGTATTCATAAAAGTACGCGCTAATACAACCTTTTCTTCTATAGCCTTGAAATCCTCCGGCGTAAAGTCAAATAAGAATCGCTTTGCTCTGAGCTTTGGGTCTATATCGTCGTAGGTGTGATTTTTTATCACTTCGGTTGGATTGGCTCCTCCCGATTTCATAATCTCTTTTTCGACTATTTCCTGTGGCGTGTTTACCAAGCCATATATAAGCTCGCCTTTGGTTTTTCCAATCATCCATGCGTACCCAGCTAATTGCCAAAAATAATCATCGCGAGCTTTTTTTTCGTCAACTGCCGCAAAGGTAAAAATAGTCCAGGATGATTTTACGTCTATGATCTTATCTTCGGCTGGCACCACATCCGGCGTTCCTTTTATAAAGTCGTTCTCGTACTTCGTTTTATTTTTGAAGTATGTTTCGCCGTATACGGTTTTGATTAGGTCCAACGTGTCGGACTCAACCATGATCCCCTTAGTCATTGGAGGCGTTTGTACAAAATCTCGACATTCAAACATTTGACTGATATAGCACTTTTGAATCAGCCCCTTGGCTGTATCAGAAAGTCCATCTTTACTGCGCGTACCAGTCATGAGGCTTGATAAAGATGATGGTCTGAATTTGTAGTTGGAAAAGTCCATATTATTTTTCCCCTTTCAGTTTAGTCATTTTTTCTGTAAAAATATTCAGTAGATCGGCATCATCTTTACCGATGAACTCTTTGCATCGTTCTAGGTCTTCTACTGTAGTACAGCTTTCTATATGTTTTACAATTCTAGTCCTCTCCTTATCCTCTGCCACTTCGTCGGGTGTCTCCTTGGTGTTGTCTATATACTCAAACTCATTGTTTTCTTTAACGATAGCCTGATCCGCAAGGGTAGCCGTCTGCATTTCTGTCGTAAGCGGCGCGTATTTGGATAAAAGCAGTTTTATGACGGTCTTGCTGGCCATTGCGTCAAAGTCGTCCGTCCAGAGGCCATACCCTTTTTTGGCGCTTGCGGAATACCGCATACCGTGGTCTTTTAGTTGCCTAACGGTCATATACAAGGATTTCTCAAATCCATTGGTCAGTCGCATATAGGCTACATATCCTACGGCTGGCATTTTATCTCGATCTCCCTCTTTCCATGCGTATTCCATTTCTCCAGTTAGAAGATTGTTGGTTTTTATTTCTCCCTCGCATACCTTAGTAACGTTGAGGGTTTTAAATTGCCCGGATCGTTGGGCCAGCTGGATAAACCCTTTATATCCCATTTGAAATTGTGCAACCATACCCTTTTTCTTATCGTTGTATGGAATGATATATGCAAATCCAAGATTTTGGTTTATTGGCAAGTCTAATGTGGCAGCAATCATGGCAGCGTTCAAAACACTTCCTGGGTCTGCTTTTGATAAAAGTTCGTTATTTGATGCTACTGATAATACAGAAGCGATAAATCCTTGGGCTTTTTTACCAAGAACGTCTTTAAATCGTTTAATAACGTACTCACTATTCATTACGTCTCTAACTGAATGTTTTGCTAAATCGTTTGTTTCTGCCATAGTAGTATCCTACAATCCTTTCTTTAAAATGATAAATGTTTTATTTTGCAACCTTTAATGAAGCACTCTGGTCTCGAATCACCGATGATATGATAGCCATTTGATGGGTTTTCTAGAAGCTCTCCTATAGCAGTTTGATAAGCAAAAGATTTATGATCTGTCTTTATGAATCCGCCCCACCCATAGACCATGTAGAAGATTTCCTTTATCAGTCTCTGTCTTTTACGTTCTGTCATACTCAATCCTTTCCAAACCAACCCAAACAATATTACTTAGATTTCTTTTTAGTCTTAATACGTTTTACTTTGTAAAACTTTAAAATCTGGTATATACGCGCAGCGCTTATAGAAAACTCTATCTGCATATCGAATATTGTTTTTTCACCTTTTCGTACCAGCTCGTAAAATTCGATTAGCCTATTGTCGCGCTCGTTGTCTCGTTCTAGTGATTTAGTCATACCCGTATCATAAAGGTTGTAAAGGAGCTTGTCAATAGACAAATAATTTTGGTACTCATTTTTATAAAATCCTTATAAAATAGGCTTGGCATCCTTTCGTATCTTATTTAGCTTCCATATAAACATTTTCCACATAAGGCTTTTTGTCGGATAGTCTATCGCAAACCCCAGGGCCATAGTAACTTGTGACCGTGGATAAACCTTGGCTATCCGTATACACTCTCCTTTTTTCTCTATAGGGGCGTTGAGTTGTTTCCACATTTCTATACCAAAGTATTGCCATTCGTGTTGTATTCCTTGATTCTTTATTTCTAATTCTTTTTCTAAATCTGCACCGTCTTCGGTGGCATTATTATAAGTATTCTTTATTCTTTCTTCTTGTAGAGTGTCGGGTTGCTGTCGGGTTATTGTCGGGATAGCTGTCGGGTTATCTTCTCCACTTTGGTATTTATCCCAATTTAGCAACGTAATTGTAGTATAGTTAGCTGTCGGGATAGCTGTTGCCAATTTGTACTTTTTCACTAACCTCATTAAGCTGTCATAGAAAGTCATTGGCTTCATGCCCAAATCTTGAGCCGCCCAAGAACGCGCGACTTTCTTTTGACCAGTAAGCCTGTCTACCTTTAGCAGTAACCAAGTAAAAACACACCAAGCATTTATATCCCTTATAAGGTCGTTGTCTAACACTTTCCTGTGTAATTTTATCCACCCGTTTTCCATAATAAAATAGGCCCTGATTGGTGAACACCTTGCGGATGCTCACCAACCAAAGCCTATAAAATGAGTCACCAGTTCCCGCAAGCTCAATGTGACTTTAATTGATGCATAAACACCATACGACGTATTTATTTTTTTGTCAAGTCTTGTGGATGTGGGGCGAGTTGAACGCCCGTAATCATATCGGTGAAGCCACCGAATAGATGCCATCCCGTCACACCCTTTGGTTTATTGTATCACCGGGACTTCTGTGGCGGTAGTTTCTTTTTCCATTCCGCGAAGGGGTTTCGTATCGTCAGTTTCGGGCGCACTTTCTCCTGTCGCCACTTCCACTGGGTTCCTGAACGCTTCGGACGAGGCGATCTATTTGTTTTTTTGTCTGCGAATTTCAGGCTCTCTAATAGTTCCATATTCTTCCAATGATACCACGGGAAGATTGGCGATCTTCTGTTCGAGAAGTTCTTTCATACTTATACAGGAATAATTCGGTTCAATAATGATTTCTCACCAAATCCGAATTCACTGTCTAAAATATCTCGGAGCCACATACCCAGAGATACGATAAACCCTGACAAGAACGCTCCCCCGACGACTTTCAAAGCGTCTTCAAGATTCGTCCAGTCTACTTTCGTCGCCCATGCTAACGCTAACCCTGATGCGACCGCTGTTCTCACTCCACGATATATAATTCTAATCCATTCTTTTTTTATAGAACTCACCTCACTCTCGTAAATAAACTTGTGACAAACGCTATAGTCCCCCCAACTGCTATGGCAAACACACTCCACTTGTGTGCGATCATTTCTTGTGTGTGAGCCATTCTCAACTTGTGTTTTAGTTTTGCTTTCTCAAACTCCGACCTTAACCAGTATTTCTTTAACTCTGGTACGGACGGTACTGTCGTCTGATGGTCCATATATATGAGTTTTAATGTTGGTTAGCGCCTGTCTATCCGTCATGGGTGGTGTAGGCGCTGGTGTTACCATATTCTTTTCTATAAACGGGATAGGATTCTCCCATTTCTTTAGGTCTGTCAGTGTTACGGCTATACCATCTACTCCCGTTGGTTGATTTTTGATCTCAAAGTGTAGATGGCAGTAGTTGGAATTTCCCGTTGTTCCTAGCCTAGCAATCACGTCACCCTCCTTGACGGTTTGCCCGGCAGAAACATATATATCCTGACAGTGACAATAATGTGCCCAGTATGGCTTTCCATTGATTTCAAAGCGTAGATGGAGATGCTTGCCGTACCCCCATGCCTGATAGACTACAGAGCTTATTACGCCTGCTGTAATTGCTTTGAGTGGTGTACCGCAGTCTGAATTCCCCCCCGTATTGGCGTTTATGTCATTCCCACTATGGTAGCCGTAGGGAACCTTTACACCATACGCATTCCCTGCGGTTATATTGAAGTTTGTTTTAAAATTGTCTACAGGGTATCTCATGCTTTCCCTTCTCTCCGAAGTCGAATCATTACTCCTTGGATAAATCGTTTTCCGCCAACAACGTACTCATCCCAGTTTACTTTAGAGAACGCTTTGTCAATATTTTTCTTCTTTTGTTTTTCCGTGAGTTTTGACAAGTTTGTAGTTTTGTTCATAGAGTTTTTGAACAACCACTCGTAATTCTTTATTTGAGTCACTGAACTCTTGGAGGCGCTTCCCTAATTCTATTTGAATCCTATTGGCCTCCGTCATGTGTACCTTTATTGTATCATTAAAGTCCTCTACCATTTTCTGATCCTGTTTTCCGTGCTGGGTAAGATACCATACGAATATAACTAGTGCAGGTACTTGAGTTAATGCTTGAGTTAATAGATTGTCCATATTATTCTAGTTTGACGTTGGTTGTAGACATGGTTACATAAAAACAAAAAATCCTGTTGATAAAATATAAGTAACAGATAATGTGGGAGGGTTTGCATCACCACGTTTCTGAAAAGCACATATATCAGGAGCGCCAACCCCAGGTTCAGTATTATTTAGGTCTAAATTACTTATAAGACCTAACTTTGTGTGTGCAGTCTTACTAATCCACCCATCACCTGTTGCGTTAAGTGTAACCGTTGAATAGGTATTATTTGTCGTAGAGGCTAATGTAAAACTTCCACCTGAAACAAATGTAACGAGAGAATAATCGCCAATAACTAATGCTGTATTTGATGCCTGACTTGTTTGAATCCAGTGTGCAGTGAGTGTTCTTCCATTACTAAATGCAAAGATCGCATCATCTCTATAAACTTTAACGGTATTTACTCCTGCTGTAATGGTTGATCCACCACCAATACTCGATGTGTCAAAAGGGAGAAATCCCCTAACTTGATAAAAAGCGTCATCGATATAAATAAAAACATTTGCATTCGTAACAGTTCCCGATGCCGCATCACGACAAGCCGCCCATGAAACATCATTTCCTCGATCAACCCTTCCTTCTCCTGTGTTGGGAGTAAAATCGGTTGTTGTATAGAGTAGTCTTGGTAATCCGTAGGTATTCCGTAGCCCCAAATAATACGCTAATGCTTCTTTTGTCCTATCAAAGTTGTCTATATAATTCTGAACATTCTCTATCGTTTCTAATGCCAATCCCAATTTTTCATAATACCGATCAAACGTAAAAAATCTTCCTTGTACAGCAATTATGTCTTTTTTGGGTTCACCAAGATATTCGTGAAAAGAGTTTGGAGAAAGTTTTATTATTTTATTAAGCGAGTTTGGAATACCGAGATAATCCCGTCCTAATTGAGTATTAGCAAACCACGTTATGAGCTTCGCATATTTCCAAAAAAGAAACGTAGAATTATTTTGATAAGAAAATTCCATATTATGCCTCCGCTACTACCGCTACAGCATCGAATTTTGAGTCAGCAGAATTGTATATACATCCGATATAGTGTGTCTTTCCAGCCACCGTTGTGGTTGGAAGCGTCACTCCAACTGCTCGAAATACCGCATCCCACGTCAGTCCTTTTCCAACACCAGCATCTTTGAGACGAATAATCAATTTTTGACCATTTACAGGCGTTCCTGTTGTGGAAATGGTTGTTGCATTTGCCACCGCCGTTAGTTGGTATTGATCGGTCACGTCAATATCAATGACAGCTGTTGCATCATCGGTGGCGGTTACTATTCTTGGTGATATACGTTTATTCGTTAGTGTTTGGATAAAATCTGCGAACACGAATACATCATTTCCCGTAAGTAATGGTAGCGTTATGGTTCTGTCTGCCGCCAATTCACTCACAGCGAGAACATATTGATGATCTGCTGACGTATCTTGAATTTCTACTGTTTTTGGTAATATAACTGTTCCTGTAAATGTAGGACTAGCAGAAGGAGCCTTGGTATTTATCTGTGTTTGAATAGCACTAGTTACTCCGTCAACATATCCTAATTCTGTCGCGGTCAAAGTTCCTGGTACACCGTCTAATACGTTTAGCTCTGCCACAGAAGATGTAATTCCTAATTCCGATAAAATACCACCGACAAAATTTGTATAAGTAATTTGTCGTGATGATCCTGCCGCGTTATCTGTGGTGTCAGATAAATCCACGAGGTACAACTTATCCCCCGATGCTGGAGTTGTTATCGCAGTTAGTGATGTGAGGCGTTGGTCGCTCATATTAGGTATAGTTTACAGCCGATGGACTGACTTTTGCGTAGTTGGTTGGTCTAATTGATCCTGACTCTATCAACAAGTTATCCACACCATCTTGAAGTAAAAGGTCGTCACCGTCTTGAAGAAGTAGTATATCCGTTGAAGTTGGGGCCGTTAGATTATACCCGCCTGCCGATGGACTGACTTTTGCGTAGTTGGTGGCTCCCATATCATACAGCTCCTTGTGGTGAACGCATATTTACTAAATCTCTTTTCATTTTTGAGTCATTGGTAACGACAGTAGCGAGCGCTTTCATTGCTATCGTGTTGTCACTATCAGGAGGCGTAGGTTGAGCTGGTTGCGGAAGTTCTTGTCCTAATGCTGCGGTTGCTGCGGTAGGATCAGGAGTTACTGGAACAGGAGATACGCCCCCCGCAGACGCCGGGCTGACCTGTTGGAGCGCGCTTGCGTCAATACCGCGTCTTTGCATGGCTGCCAAAAGTTCAGGGCTTCCCCCTATAGCGCTCCCAAATGATCCCGTATTTTGTGGGTCCATATATAAAAACACCTCGAACGCGTCGAGGTAAATTCCTTAATTTTTATTATAACACACTTGACAATTTACCAGTAGCGAAAAGGTGCTATAATAAACAAAAGGACTTTACCCGCAACTAGCGGGTATTTTCGTACTATGGCAGATACACGGCTACAACAGCTTGCAAAAACCGATAGGAACCCTGTTGAAGAAACTGAATACAGAAAACTTCTAGCAGAGCAAGGCGCTCCTGCTCTCGCTCAACAGCAGACTACACAACAACTTCTAGATAAACAAAAAGCAGATACCGCAACGTTTTTAGGTAGATATACCACAGGACTAGCTGATGCAAGGACCGCCGCAGAGACCGAGCTAGGCTTGCCAGGACTTCGACAAACTACGCAGACGGCGGGACAGACTGCAAGAGATGTTTCACGACAAATACAGGATATTCCCCAAACACAGCAAACCATAGCTAAACAGGTGGGTATATCAGCACCGCGCCTAGCCCTGCGTACTGCCTCAGAAACGGCAGAGTTACAGCCAGCAGCAGAAACAGCCAGAAGAGGACTAGAAGATGCTCTAGCAGCAGAGTCATTTGGTGAAACACAGGCTACACAAAGGATTCAGGATTATGCTAGGCCTCTTGAGTTGGAGGGTTCTATGCTATCAGACTCTTTGGCGCGTGAGTTTTCGGGTTATACACAGGATAGACAAAATGAACTTACTATTACACTCCAAAAAATGGCAAATGGACAGGCAGTTACACTAGCGGAGATACAAAAAGCGTCTGAATTAGCCAAGTCAGAATCAAAATTTGAAAAACAAAAAAGCCTATTATCATTCCAGTCAAGCCTTGGATTAGCTAATGAGGAACAAATGAAGCTAAGAGGATTGGGAAGCTATTATCAAAAACCTGGGACAGGTAACGATGGGTGGTAACTATGCCTATTTCAAAAATAAATCTAGATGGTTCAGTAGATGTATACAACTCTAAAACAGGACAGGTCCAAAATGGAGTAAGACCTGAGGCATTGGGAGCTATTAGTCCTAGACTTGTAGCTGAATATCAAAGTAAACGTGGTGAATTTGAATCACAACAACAGGCTCGTTCCATAGCAGAAAGCGGTATCCCTATTGATAAAATTCAAAGTGATCCTACCTTACGAGGCATACAAGCAGAACAAGTAAAATCTGGTACATATAAACCATCTTCTGAATCTAAAGATTTATCTGAATCAGAACGGAAATTTGCATTAGGTCTTACTGCTGCAAAAAAAGCATTAAATAGTTTAGAGGCCGGAACAGTAAAAACAGGGCCAGTTACAACAACGGTACAAAAAATTGGTGAGTTTTTTGGTAAAACAGGACCAGGAACAGATTTTCGATCACAATTAGCTCTTGCACAAACTGCTATTAAATCAGGATTTTTGGGGGCCGCGCAATCAACAGGAGAATTAAAGGGTATAGCTGATGCCATTGGAAACCCCTATATACAAGAGGATGTATTAAAACAAAAATTATCACAATTGGTAAGCATCGTAGAAAGTCAAATATCACCCACAGCTGTAGAAGCTGCTAATAAAGCAGCGGGCGTTACATCAAAAAAAAAAGAAGAGATAACTAATAAAACAATAAATAGTCCCCAAACAGGAGTAAATCTTAGAGATATAGCACTCAAGGCCGCCGACATAGCTCCTACAGCTGGTGGAATTGTTGGAAGCTTCGCAGGGTCAACATTAGGAGTACCAGGCGCACTAGTGGGTACAGTAGCCGGTACAAGCGGTGGAATGGTTATAAAGCAAAAAGTACGTGACTTCTTAGGCGCACAGGACAAAACTCCCATGCAACAGCTAGACGAGCTAAAGAACGATGTTACTAAAAATGTAGCCTTGGAAGCATTAGGATTGGGCGCGGGTAAGTTTATCCTTGAGCCGCTTGCAAAGGTGGGTGGATACGCCCTCAAGGTTGCTGGAAAAACCGTTGACAATATCCCCACACAATCATTTCGTTTTGCGCCGAGCGATATAACAAAGTTTGCACACAAACACGCTGAGGAGTTGGGAGATTTCCTTGTTAAACGTGGATTTTTGGGTGAGGACGCTTTAGATATTGCTGCTTCACATGCTCAAAAATTCCAAGAGTCCTTTGATGCCCTCGCACTAAATAAGAATATACAAATACCTATCAGCAAAGTAGGTCAGCGGTTTGCAGATGAAATATCCGAACTAGCAGGTAAGGGATCACGCATTGTTCCATCAGTTGCCAAAAATGTCGCACAGAGCGTTCTAAAGGAGTGGGATAATATAGTCGAACAGTCACAGCGCATGGGGAAAGAATTTGTTACCCCGGAGGAGCTGACACTATTTAGGCGCACAGTAGACGATCTTATTCCTGACTCTCAGTGGATAGACCCTAGTATTAAGAATGTGAATATACGTGTCCGGCGTATTATGAACGATGTCGTATCAGATGCTGTGGAGGGAAGACTAATAGGCGAGGGTGGCAAGGGAACTATGAAAGACCTCGGTAAAGAGCTTTCAAAAGTATATGATTTTCTAGAGTTTGCTGAAAAACGATCTGGTAAGGGTAAGGGATCGTTGGTAGCCAATCTTACACGTATACTTACTAGCACCGCAGGAGCAGGGCTAGGATTTTCTGCTGGAGGACCAATGGGTGCTATAGCAGGGGGAGGGGCAGGGCTAGCCGCAGAGACAGCTTTACGCGACCCCAACGTATTAAAGGGTATATTGAGCGCAGCAAATGTAGCTAGGAAAGCTGGCAAGGCATTATCCCCTGCTATGGAAGCTGCCCTAAGAGCCGCAGGACCAGCTATTGGCGCAACAGGGCAATTATTCAGTACACAATAACTACTTCTCCCACTTTTCCTTTTGTCGGATAATAAAATAAGAGAGTACTCCTGTGATAAAAAATGCTATCCCCTCAATCATAGGAAAAGTGTAATAAATAATAGAGCGTTCCGCATAAAGAGGAACTTATAATACGGAAGCTCAAAGTGTACAGTTTGTGTATAGTATCCAAGATAGAGAGTAGTCAGAAGTGTGGCAGACATAAATAATATCTGTATTCTTTTTTTAGCAAACGGTAGAAACGGTGCCACCCATAATAGATATTGTGGCGAAAACACGCCGTTGGCGAGAATAAACCCCATGATGGGATAGTACATTTTTCTAAATAACGACGGCTCCAACATTCCTCTTATTACACCTAGAGTAAGTAACCCAATAGTAAAATACAACGGTACGTGAACGTCCTTTAGTGCTATAGCGTTGTGGCTGTATATAACCTCTGGGCGTTCACCTTTTAAATATAATACATTCATATAAAAAGACTCCGGCTGTGCCGTTCTGTCTTTGTGGAAGGATACGAAGTTTGAATCAGAAAACAATATGCCCAAGCCAATAACTCCAGCGGTAATGTAGGCTAGTATGGTACTTCTTTTAAGATTCGGAGAAAGTAGTGTTGGCAGAATAACGAGAGGATACATTTTCATAGAAATAGAAAATAAATAGAAAATGGCCCCCGCTAGCACGTTTCTGTTGATATAGAAAATAGACAAAAAGAAAAATAGCCCTACGAATAGGTCAAATACACCAAAGCTCAGGGGTAACAATAGGGCAACAATGAGTATATAGAGCCACGGGTGTCTTCTTTTTTTGTGTATTAAATACGAGGTTCCCAAAACGCACACAAGCATCAGCGCGTAATATAAAAGCATATAGGTAGAGAAAACGTCAGTAAATAGACGAGGTATAGATATAGGAATCATTGACGCCAAGGGGTACTCGGTGTGTATTTTTCCTGTCTGAACAAACGTTGAAGCGTTATTGAAGTAGTGCCACAAATCCCACGTTTCGATAAACTTGTACATAGGTAAATCCCTTTACCCTATTATACCACACGTATCAACTATAGGCTTTTTAATTAGTGGGACACAAACTCCCGACCGTATATACACATTTGATGATTATTACAAATCTTTTAGCCGTATGACCATCCGCGCAGAATAAATACGCGGGAAACCAGCGCCGGCAGTTTTCTTGAATTTTACCGAGTATACATTTGTGCCCGCAGTAAGAGTAAGCGCGGCAGAGCGAACAATTTGTGAGGTCGTCGATTCGGTAGTTACCACATCGCTGCCAGCTAGTCCCGCCGCAGTTGTCTGGTTATATATCTGCACACCAAGCGGTGATCCGGTATCACCTGATCCTACAATTTCAAAATATATATTGAATACATCTGTATCTATTTCGGATGCGTTGACAGATATTCTCACCATTTGATTAGGAGCTACTGCAACATCTTCATAACTAGCATTACCAGTAAAATAAGTTCCATCAATCATCTCATAATAAGTCTCCGGCCATAGACCCCGTACTAGGCCGTTGAATGTTACCTGCCCAGTAAATGTCATAGCGGTATCAAAAGTTATGGCGCTTGCAAATGTTACCGTTCCCGTTTCAGGATTGATAGTAAAAACAGCATTTCCATCGTTATCTCTAAACTTATATGTTCCGTCTGTGGGATCATAAATTTCGGTAAGACGGTATTTTACTGCCGTGGGAAGTAGGTCACGATTGCGTACTCTTGGCATACTACTCCACCCCCTCATTGGATAAGCTATCGTAGGTAAAGATCAATGAAGTCAGCTTGGGAAATGTAGCAGAGGAACTGGCGGCTATAAATTTAAACTCTGCCTCTTTAAATCGTGAGTATATACTCAGTTCTACCTCCGTGGCCCCCACAGTACTCTCCGCGGTCCCTAACGTAAAACTTCCTGACCTATCTATTTGATACCCCAACTGAAACGACTCACCTGATGCTAAAGCCACGAATGTAGCTTTTAGCTGAATGGCAAGTTTTTGTTTTTTAGAGTTACCATCATCAAAAATAAGCGATTCTAATAGGCCTGATGTGGCAGCGTCGGCTCCTAGTGTTACCTTATCGAGTCCAAACGAACTCCCTTCGCGCCAGCCACAATATATATCCTTTCCTATAACCTTAACGAGTCCAATCTTTAAGTTTGTCGCCTGTGTATTTCCTGTAGAAATAACGAACGGCAAATTAAGACCTTTAGGAGTGTCCTCAATTTGTCCACCGTACTCATAAACACCCAACTCGACACCTGTAGTATCGTCCGTTGACCCTGCGTACCCCACAAGCACACGCCCCTCGTACATGGCTATGGCGCCAGGATATACCTCTATATTTTTCCCTTTTGCCAGCTTGGGGACTTCTTGGATTATTTCTTTCTCAGGCTTTGCATCAAAAAGTGTTCCTCTAAAACCATAGACACCCACTATACTTTCTCCCTTGTATGAAACTGCCGCGTTGGGCGCACCTATAGAAATAGGCTCAGAGAAGTTAAACGAGGGAGCTATACCATCCCAATAGTATCGTTTACCCTCTTCAGAATCTAAAATGGTACTCCCTTTGAAACACTCAGCGACAACATACTCCTCAGTTTTTATTAACGTTCGTACCTGAAACCCAGCATCAAAGGCTATCTTATTGGGATCGTATGTTGCCTGATTAAATGAGGCTAAATAGCGTTCATTGGCTATAACAAGCTGGTCTTCTATTACCACCCCTGCGTGATAGTCGGCATCAATTAACACGCCATAATTTACTACATACTCAGCTCCCTCTAAGTCAGATGCAACATTTGTTGTTACCTTTGGCGCTCCTGTTGTAGTGCTGGTGGTTACATGAAAATGGTAAGAGTTGCCGATAGTTAGCCGAAGAGGTGTTGCAAAGGTAAACGTGTTATCACCTGTAGTGACAGAAGCAAACGCTGTGGTTTTTGATCCTATCAGGTTATCCTCAGAGTCGTGAACAGTTACCGTCCATGTTGGATCATCTCCTGTGTCATTTATATCAATAACAATAGATTTTAACGGGTCTTTTCCTGCGGTAAACGTCTGTTTGTGTGTAGCACCCTCATTAACCCCCGTTGTTGTTGAGTATGTTTGACCCGTACCGCCTCCAGTATCCTGAATATCTGCAATGGCAGCATCCCACCACGAGGTCAGGTCGTCGTTGAATGACGGTGTACCAGATAGCCTCCCATACCTTCCTATGTTGGTGGGAAGCATATAATACAGATTATCATCAAATACCTTTAACCCCTCGCCTGTAGAGCCTGAAACGGTACGGAGGAGTGTAACAACGTCGCTGGTATCAACAGAATATATTTTCCCACCTAAGTCGTAGACATATCTGTTTGTGCTAAATGGCGATCCGTCATCCATCCATAGTGGGAGGTTGGCAATAGTAGTGGAGGATATTTTCGTTAGTTTTCTAGAGAGGGTTATGTAGTCCTGATCCTCATAGGGATCGAGGTTCTTCATAAACCGGGCGCTACCCGGCTTATCTCTTTTCTGTCCGAGGGTTCCAATGCCAGCCTGAAAATCTGTTATGATTAGGTCTTTTTTCATACATATTAGGTCAGCGTTGCAACTCGTGGGTTTCTAATATCAAAAATATCTCTTTCGCTAGGTGTTCTGGTGACAAAAACAGAACCGTCACGATCCGCGTATGCGTCTATAGCAGCCAACAGGCCGCCATAGTCTTTGTCTTTTTTAGCTTGTAGCGCGGTCACATTAAAATTTCCTGACCAAAATTTGTTATCAAACTTCGTTGCTGACTCTAAGTCTTTTTGTTTGAGTGCGTAAAAGTCAGATACAGCACCTATAGCCAATAATGGGATAGTCTCTTCTGGTATTTCGGGTACTTGACCGACAATATAGGTAGCGCCACTATCTGTGGCTTCTTCAAAATACGTCTCTAATTCCACATTAGCTGAGTCCGTTATTGAGGCTATCCTATACCACGATCCCCTTGGCTCACCAGTTGAATCAGTTAGGGTAAACCAAAATCCCGCTTTAAATGTTGTTGTAACTCCCGTAGTGAATGTCAGCGTTTGATCGTTTTCTGTGGCTACTACCGTACCCGTTATGTAATCCTCAAAATAGAGAGGAGTTGCTCGTTGAGTGAAGTTTATCGTCCCTGTGTAGTCGTCTTCGTTTGGAGTAGGCCATATGCCAAAATCGTTCGCTCTCCTGAAATACCTCTGTGGGTATCCAGTTGCCACAGTCTGAGCGTTCAGGTCGTCCCACTCTTCTTGTGCATATACAGGAACAAGATTATATTTCGTGCTACTAATTGCCAAAACAATACTCTCTATTTCTCGTAAATTTGGTGGATTGTAATAGTATTGTTGATCCGCACCTGCTGCCGTTCCTGTAGTAAATGTACGCGCATAGGATTGTGTCCATGTGTTTAGCTTGTCTGTAACCAGCTCATACCGTTCGTTAATACGTCGTTTTAAAAAGGTTTTTATAGCAGAAGATGTATCTGATGCTCCATCTTGAGCTGTACTGATTAGGCCCGAAAAGGTTTTTTTCATTTAACTTATTATATCACTTTGTAGTAAACGTATTTATCTAGCAAACGGTATTATGCCACCAGACATAATAAGGTCTTTAACGACTGTTCCCGATACAACTGTATAATCCACCAACGCCCAAACTGTGCTCACCTGTATTTTATTTATATTTATAGCACTGTCTGTTACACCTATCTGCATGGTATCTAGGGTAGCTTGCGTCCATGCCGCAGAGTCGGGATCAGCATATAAAGTAAGCGGATAGTTCCACGGAGAAGCGATTGCATTTGTTTTCCACGTAGTTGAGTTGGGGATGATAGCAGCTGATTGTGCTTTAGTCCCTCCTGATGTTTTTTCTACCTCAAACTTGAATGAGGTCAAAGCATCAGCCGTATCGTTTCTAAATCTACCACCAATGGATACTACATTGACGGTATCTGAGGCTCCGATCCCCGACGAATCACAGTTATATAAATCCTCACTATTAAGTATTCCAGACTGGATCATCGTAGTTGCATCATCTGGGGTTACTTCGTCTGTTAAAGCGTAGTTATTTGCATCGCCTGCCCCGCCTGCCGTATTAAGCCAAGCATTAGCATCTCCTGATGCGTTAGGTCTTAGATGTATAATTTTTCCTTCTCCTGGAAACGATGTTTGACTAGCTCCGCTAGTATCGTTGATTGCCACGTCATCAAAGTAGGCGTCGTATGACGAAACAGAAGATGTAAATCCTACGGCAAAGTTTCCGAATGTTCCCGTTGCTGTACTTGTTGTTGTTGAGGCTATTTCTGTTCCATTTAAGTTAAAGGCGAGTTCCATTTTCCCAGACCCAGTATTGTTATAAACCATTAGTTCGAGTCTGTACCAAGTGTTAAGACTCAAAGCAGAGGAGGCACTCCCAACTTGGGTTCCGGCCCCATCCTCCAAAAAACAAGTACCGTCTGTATTTATTCTGATTTTTCCTCTATCAGTTCCCGCTAGTGCCTCTACGTTTAGGATTGTTGATACTGCTGAGGGGAGATCGACTACATAAATATACGCCCTAAAAAAGTGTTTATTTGAAGTGTCTGCGGAGACAAAGTTTTGATTGAAAATCGCCCTGCCTGCCGCTCCTGCATTAGACGATCTAAAGCTATACGATCCTGTTCTCTTTGTGGTTGCATCAATGGCTACAGCTCCACCACCAGCTACTGAGGTACCAGTGACCTCAACCCCCGCCGTTAAGCTGTTTAGTTCTAGTCCACTTGACCATAATCTTGCCATACTTTATAGTTTGTATATTATATCAAGCTACACTTCGTAACCGACACATTGGACATAACAATTGCCCGCACTGGTAGTTATCAAAAGATCAGCAGCATCTTCTCCTGAAGAAAAGGGATGCTCTTTGTCATAAGTCAAAACAACTCCAGAGTTTGCTGCAAGTTCACCTTTCCAACGTGCCACATCGCCACCTGCCAAATCATCTTCTATAGTTACTGTCGCTGCTGCACTGACGTTAATATAAAGGGTTAAAACATGCCATCGTTTACCCGCTGCCGGACTCCAAATAATCCCGTCGGTCACTGCACCAGCGTTTGTGTAGTATTTATCCGCATGATTAGCGTTACTTCCGTTTATATCAATGTCCGATGGAATAGTTTTAGTTTTTACCTGTCCCGTTCCATCTGTTGGAAGTGTAACCCGCAATGCTGCTGCCTCTGTACCTGCCCCGACATCAATAGCTTCCCCATTGAATTGAGTGATATTAAATCCCGCACCAGATATTGCATTATCTATAAGTTGTAAAGAAGTTAAAGCTGCTGCTGAATTTGTATCTAATACGTTTATAGCGGTTCCTGATGCTACACCCTCCACTAATAATGCTCTTCTTGAGGACATCCTTAAGTAGCCTCCCTGATTTTCCGTTATTGCTACTGGGGACACATCATCGAAAACAGCACCCATTACCATTGACTTATTTAAAGCGCCGTCTGTTGCATAAATTGCATCATCAATTAGTTGAAGTGATGTCAAAGCGGCTCCATCAACCTGTACTGCAAATGTTCCCGCGTTGGTTACGGCATGAGAGGGAACAGAAGCTAATGATACAGGCTGGGTAGCTTGCCAAAAAGTCCCTGTTACGGCCACAGAGTCAACATGTTTCACATATAACTCTCCGGCATTTGTTCCTCTGGCCGCGACATTATCTCCATCTGTAGTAGTCAACGATCCGGCTCGTGCATCTTCTCTGACTAAAATTAACGTTCCCCCGACAGGATTGGCGGCGGCGGCGGCGTCTTCTGTGTACTGTGTTCCCGCACCAGCGGCTACATAGTCCCCACCTGTGTCAGTAAGACGGACTGCTAGGGGGTTTGAAGCTGCATAGTCTAGTACTGTAGCCTTGATAGCAGCAGTAACACCGTCTAATATAGCTCCGTCACCTGCGCTCACATCGTTTCCTACAATATGAACAGTCATTCCTCTTGTAGTAGCGTCGTATTGAAACGGACGGATAGAAGCAGCTGTGTCAGTAGCGCTAGAAGTGCCGCCTATTGCGGTAAAAAAGTTTCTGTCTTTTGGTAAAACACCTGCGGTTGCCATGATATAACAAAAAACCCCGCCGTTGGCGAGGTAATGTCCTTTTTTCTATTATACCACCTAAATGTTTGACAGGTATCTATCTACTTTCTGGCGATCCTGTTTGAGCTTCTCCTCTTTTATTTTGAGCATCTGCCCCATATCCTGCATACCCTCTGTGGCAACCTTAACCTTTTCTTCACCGAGCGTGAGGAGCTTTTTAGCCTTTTCTAGCTCTTTTTCTTTGTTATCTAGAATTAGTTTGTCCTTGGCGTATTGCTCTTTGTCTCTGTCTAGTTTACTTCGTTCCTGTGCCATACGTTGCCACTCTGTATCTATTTTCTCTTCTTTTTCTTTTAGCCTATCCTCGTCTATGACGACCCCCTTGCCTCGTGCTTCTACAGACTGTTGATTAACCAATAAACTCGCCTCACGCTTTACAAGACCTGCCTCCCGTGCTTTCGTGGTGTTTTCCTTGTCCGTAAGCTCTTTTTCTCTTGTTTCTAGATTAAACGCAAACGACTCTAAACTAAGAATCTCGTTTGTCAGAGCTTCGGTGATATTTCTAATCTTTTGAAAGTCCATATTATAATTATTATATACAGTCGGGAGTTTGTGTCCCACTAATTTCTATTGGCGCTTGTAGCGTTTATACCTCTATAAGTGCATACAACTCCTTCAGGCGCTTCTCTTTGTTTTTATTGGCCGGGGGACTATCCCACAGCATCTTGTTTGCCAACTTTTCCTTTAGAAGATCAGCAACGTGATCGGGAAACTCCTGTATATCGCCTGCCTTGAGTGTGTAGTGTTCGGGGTTTGGGCCTAATTTATCGACGTATGTCTCTACGTCTTCGAGAGTGGGGTTGTAAAGTGTTTTGCTCATTTTTCATTGATCTTTTTTTCTAGCTCGTGTAGCGCAACCAGTATTTCAACAAGGGTGTCGGTCTTTATTTTCGCCGTAACACCACCTGTAGATGCCAAGTCCTTCATTTTCACGCGAATATTATCCGGCGTTACCCGGACACCCAATATTTTAGATAGTGAAAGAAACAGATTGTCACTTATTTGCATTTTTCGCCTCCCTTGCCTTTGCAACATTGGCTACACGCTGTTTATGTATACGTTCTGCCCGTTCTTCAGGCGTTTCGGTGGTATCAGTAGCCGTCTTTTGTTTTTCTGAGCTTCGTGGGGCATCCTGTGGGCTACTAGCCGTGCCACCAAGGTCAATTCCCGCCTCAAACGAGTCTTTTCTATATCGTTGATCTGTATTTGACTCTTTTTCACCCGCTACGCCGTATTCTTGATAAAGTCCTCTATTAAGAATAGCAACGATCTGCTCCCTTTTACTCATCATGTTTTTTAGATTTCTCCCCTCAAAACGAAATTGCTCGGTATGGAGGTCCATTTTAGGAAACCCCTTAGCCATACGCTTTTCGTTTTCTTCTATAACGGCCTTGTCAGACTTTATAGTGATAATCTTCTGACTCATCTCCTCGAAATACTTAACCGCAACGTACAACGGAACGATGGCCTCGTCTTTGGCCTTAATAGTCCATACTTCGGGGGATATTGCAGCGTTTAATACAACTTTTTGATCTTGGTTTGTGGGATTGTATACCGTGTAGAGGTCTCTTTTCTTTCGCTCTAACTCAGCGCGTTGAATATCTGCCGACTTCCGTGTTTTGTCTACAGAGGGTGTGTCGTCCATTATAGTTCTACTCCTCTCAAAATAAACTGCAACGATTTTATCGTCACAGATAGGTCTTTATGAACCTGTCTAATATTTGTAGCTAGTGGTGTTGAAACGGACACCTCGGTCTGTTCAGGAGTTTTCTCTATTTCTTCTCCTCGCGGAGAGATAACCGAGGCGAGTCGTTGTATTAACTCTTCTGATAGTTTTTTCAGTTGAGTAGCATCTCTACCAACCTCACTCAACTCTCGTGATGCCTCTGTTTGTCTAGTTGGAACATTACCAGCTATTCCTTGACCCGCAGAGGGAATTGATGTTGATGGATATTGTGACATTACTGAGTCCATATTAGTTTACCGTATCCTTTTTCATTTCATCTGCGTATACAGCTATGATTGTCGGAGGGTGAATAATAAGCGACCCCTTGCCTGTTCGTTCAATTTCTCCTGACTGTGTACCCAATAAAATACCTTTTTCTTTAATAAAATCATTGAGGACTACTTGTGCAGAGGGTTTTGAAGTTACGAGAGGCTTGCGGTTTTCATCTTTCATAGGTAATTCCCTTTCTTTATTCTATTATATCACACACGCACTATTACTTCTCTACAACAACTAAAATTGCTGTAGCTGCTTGTTCAATGAAGTTTACCGCAGTTACGCCTACAGGCACAAAAAATTGACGAGTAGTATTTAAAGAAATAACCTCATCAAATACCGTTGTTGATGCATCAGATGTTCCCCAATTCATAAGTATAGTTTTATCTATAGCTGAAACCTCAATAAGGGTTGTTGCCGCATTAAGAGTAATTTCTGTGCTTGCTGAAATAGAGGCGTCATACGTTACCGCTAAGGCTTGTACAGCAGGGGTCATTCCGTCTTTAAATATATATCGTGCCATATAAATGTATTATATCACAACTATTCTTCTTCTGGAGTTTCAGGTATTCTCAAATAGCCCCAATAGATATGACCTTTTCCGTTACAGTATGGACAATCAACCATCCCCCCTGTTTCGGTAGACACAATTACCTTATCTCCATTGCACTGTAAACATTTTTGGAAGATTTTTTGTTTTGTGGCCATTAGTCAACTGTTGGGTTTATAGCTTGACCCACAGCGTTTGCGGTAGCGGTAGCCTGTGACGTCCATATTCTACCTGAAGCTGTTGATTCCCAGTTATCAATCCCGACAAGCAATCTTTCTCCTGAGAGAATAACATGCCCTGTCGTTGTCTGGGTAGCTAAATTCATAGCGGCGGCAATTTGTGCTGCATCATTTTCAGTAAAGTTATAAAAAAGAGTATCATGAAATCTAGCCCATCTATCAATTGAGTTAGTTTCTGAAAAATAGATATGTCTTGGAGTTGTAGCATCGCTTGCCATAATAAACTGACAACCCACAAAAACATTTCTTGATGCGGCTGAGGCAAACTCTACCGTGTAATTAGCTGCTGACCGCATAAATGTATCAGCTCCAAAAGTACAACCGACAAAAGCATTCTCCTGCGCTCCTGAAAGAACTAAAGCTCTTGACGCAGTATCGTCACCCGAAGTAGCGTTCAAAGCTCCTTTAAAATCAACTCCTTCAAAAAGATTGTAATCACCCGTCACAGTTACAGGGACATTAACATCGTCAGTTCCAGTAAGTGTTAGGTTCTTGAAAATACAACCGTTTTCACTAACTGTTAATGATCCAGCGGCGGTTCCGGTTGTTCCTGTAAAGTTCATGCCAGCTCTTGCATCCTGAAAAGTAGAGGCAGCATTACCGATTAAATGAGTGAATCTTTTCGCCCAAGTGATAGCAGTTGTTTCTGTAGTTCTCCCTGTTCCACCCGTAGGAGCAATGATAATAACATCATGCTTGCCGGATGTAGCCAAAGCATACGCAGCTGCTACTGTTGCCTTAGCCTTTTGCTGTGAAGTTCCAGCGTTGCTATCGCTTCCAGCTGAAGGATCAACATAAATAATTTTGCCAACATACGGCAACCCAATCATTCCCGCAATATCATTCGGAGTGATCCTATGGCCTAACTTTAAAGCTGGTATATAATCTCTTGCGTTTCCCATAATTATTCCCTTCCTGAACCGTTACATTTTGAACATTGTCTTTCTGTTTCTGCAACAAAACCTACTCCGCCACAGGCTTTACATTGTTTTCTTTCTTTTACCTTTTTTTCTTCTTTTATTTCTTTGCTCATACTATTAAAAATCCCCCAATAAAGAGGGATTCTCCTTATCGGCTCCTGAATAGCCATTACTGGCATGTTCTCGTCAACCCGATTAGTCTATTATTAAATGGGCATTTCCAAATGTGCTATCTACTGAAACCAGCTCTCTGCCAAATCCGATTATTACTCCGGCTGCATAGGTTTCAACATTTGGCGTAACCGAACCCGCAACATCTCTTGATGGAATTATTACACTTTCATCGGCAGCAGAGTTTGCTTGCGTGTCATAAAGAACTGCTGTATTTCCACCTGATTGAATCCATCCATAGTAATTGATTGTCATGGCGTATAAAGCAACCCCGACTGGCGCTCCTGTAGGAGTCGTTGGAAAGTCAATCACTCCATGATATGCATTTTTACGAACAGTGATTTGGCTAGTCGTAGCAACCGTTGCTACTTTTACTGGTCTATCTACCGTAAACTTGCACGTTCCAGTCGTAGACGTTTGTATGTCGTGAGATACGATTCGAAATTTCTGACCAAGACCCGTGCCGGACTCAATAACTAAGTCTCCATCTTTAAACTGATCTACGGTTACTGCGGTTCCACCAAGAGTTACATAAATATCTTTGCTCCCGATAGCTGTTGCCGCTTGGCAAACCATACTTCGATAATTAGTATCCTCTGCCGGTTCCTGTAGTAAATGACCAGTTCCAAGGGCTACTCCGCCATTATATACATAGCGAAATTTATCCCCCCACGGGTTAATATATAGCTCGCCAAGAGCGTGTAATGGTGTTGCTGATTCTTCGTATAATTCTTGTGTTAGTTTAC
>ERZ1292632.1471-Hain-H43-01um-R2-1471-length-22610-cov-5_pt1 | contig 22610 bp, 23 predicted proteins | sample MGYA00564407_ERZ1292632 | MGnify/ENA primary metagenome ERZ1292632 (study PRJEB36523, sample SAMEA6512637) | groundwater metagenome | collected 2019-01-08 | study: AquaDiva: Metagenomics assemblies of 32 groundwater samples | reverse complement strand
GCCACCGTCTGGATTCCCACCAGACGCACCACGGCATACTTGCCTTCGGCAGCGCTCTCCTTGAGCCACTTGCCGGCCGCTGCGACCGACTCAAACGGGATCTCCTGGGGAACCCACGCCCCCGGTCCTTCACCCTCCTCGACGACGCTGCACACCGTCACCGCGCCCATGCTCACGCCCTTTCTTGTTCGCTTGCTCTCCTCACTCATTGCCTTCCTCCCTCAAGTGTTTTCTTCCGCGCTTCCTCGGTGCGTTCCTGATCGGCAATCCGACCAGGGCACACCTGAAAATGCCGTCCCTTGCACGTTCCTTGCCAGATGTGTACACAGGTCGAACAGAGGCACCATTGCGTGTGCGTCAGCAGCGCTTCTTCGGTTCCATATCGGCGCTTGCATGCCGGGCAAATCCACTTGTTCATGCGCCCACTCCGTGATCGTCCGGTTCGCCGTGCCGCTGCCGGACCAATTCGCACGCGTCGCAGAAGTGCACGTACTCGGGCACGCGGATCAGCGCTTCGCAGCGCAGACACCTGCGATCCACCAGCGCCGACGTCGGCTCTTCATCGCTTGTCAACATGCTCGACCGGGGCCGGTGCAGCAGACTGCGACAGTATTCCCGTGCTTCCTCCTCCGTTTCTGCCGTCGTCTCGATCGGCGGAATGCGTTGGCGGCGTGCAATCATATCTCGGGGATACGCAGTGAGCTTCCGGCCCTCCCGCACAATCACCCAGGGCTGCAAGTGCGGCGTCCGCCTCGATACGGGATCTGCGAGCAGCAGACCCCACAACCAGGGTTCGGGGATCGAAACGAGGGGCGGTTCCGGGCACGTGAGCCAGGGCGCGGGTCCGCCGTCTCGCCGGAGCGCCAAGTGTATGACGCCCACCTGCACCGACCCTTCCCCGGCCGACACACACAACCCATGTTCCACCGCCCAATCGACGATCGCAGGTCGCCGATGGATCGGCCCCGGCATGGGGCGGGCGCCACGGTCGGCCTGTTCCTGCGCCCAGGACGCAGCGACGATCGCCACCGCCGGATGCAACGCCGATCCGCAAAGCCCGATCGTCTTGTCGATTTCGCGGTGATCCGCAGCGCAGAAAGGCCCCCATGAATCCATTTCACCCCTCGTACCCAAGTGTTTTGTCAGACACCCTTTTCTCTCGCCGACTCGGGCAGGCTCAACTCCGCCTCCAGTCGGTGCCACTCTTTCTCCAGCGCCCATGGCGTCAGATCCAGGGCAGAGGCCAACTTTGCGAGCGTCGCTCGTCGAGGATTGCTCGTCTTGATGGCCTTGCGGATGGTCGCTTCCGGGATGCGTGCATGAGTCGCGAACCCTGCCACAGTATCGAACCCTGCTGCCCGGATGATGGTGGCCAGTGGCCTCATTTCGTCCCTCCGTACCTCGTACCATAGCACGCTTACGCATCCGCCGCAAGGGGTAATCGACATGGCGGGCTGCATTTTCCTTGCTCATCCTCGGTCCGGGGCTATCCTGACTGTGTGCGGAGGTGACGAAATGCCCAACGGCAGCACGGTCCAATCAGACAACTACATCCGGGCCTGGTGTGACGAGCGCCACGCGAGAATCGAAACGGCGCTCCAGGGTTTGACCGACAGCCAGGTCGAGATCACGGCGGAAATCAAGACCATCTCGGGCTGCGTCCAGGCGCTCAAGCGGCAGGGCGCCACACCCAAATGGCTCAGGCAATATCTGCCGTGGATAGTGGCCATACTCCTGGGCGGCGGAGGTATTCTTGGCGGCAGGGTTGCCGTCGCGCCTCCGGAAACCGTCTCGGATTCCGTGGGAGACCCATGACCGATCTCGCAGCGGTGAATCAATAGGTCCAGATCCCGCAGGCCGGCAAGCCCCCCCCCTCTAATAGGAGCGCCACGCGCCGGCCCCAACCAAGCAACGCCTCAAGCGAACCGCGTATCCAGTGCGCGTCACTTTTTCTTGGGGGGGGTCAGACCGCGGGGCGCCCCTCCCGATCGACCGCACCGCCATCGAGTTGCAGGCGATCATCCTCCCACATGCCCATCTGCACCACCGGCCCGCCGACGTAGATCCCGCCCCTTCTCTTGGGCGTCCGAAAGAGCACGGGCTGTGTGCCGTCGGGCAATACGGCGCCACGCCAGATTTCGCAGTCGTCCAGCGCCCAGAGCGGCAGGAACTCATGTGCCCACATTGGCGTGGGAACGCCGACGCCCGTCCCCTCCGCCCTCTTCTTTTCAACCTTTTTTCCCATCGTCTCCTCCTAAATGCCCGCCCCGTCCCGAATGTACGGCTGTATCCACAGCGCGAAAATCGTCGGAGCCACGGCCGCAAATTGCAACCAGATCCACGCCTCGGCCTCCGTCGCCGTGACCGTGACCGGGGGGGGATTCGGCTCAGTGGACACCGGAGCATCCGCCGCCATCTGGGGGTCCGTCACGACCCAGCCCGCATCATCGACCGTGCCCGGTCCGGTGAAGCTGTCCTTTGTCGGAGTCAGTGTGCCCGTGACCCAGCTTGCTCCTGCGTTCTGCGACAGATTGTAGACAAGGCCGCCCAGGCCCTGCCAGTGAAAGGCCAGCATCTGCACGCGGAGATTCGTGGCGTTGGCGTGCACAAGCTGTGTCCACCGGGGCGCGCCACCGAACACATCGTTGAGCCAAGTGCCTGATCGTTCCCCGATGATTACCGGGGTCTGGAGCATCCTGACCGCGGCCAGGTATGCCGTGTGCGCGTCCAGCCAGTGCCAGTGCGACGCTGCGACCTCCGACACGTTGTAAACCTCCCCCATCCCCCATTGCATGCTTGTTGGTGCGGTCTTCATGGTATCGGTTCCTCCCACGCGCAAATCCCGGACAGGACCGTCGTTCCCGACGGAGCGTAAAGTTCCATGCTCAGCGCCTCGAATGCCTTGCCGTTGCCAACTGTCACCGGCACAAGCCCGGTCTGCCAGGTCGTTCGGGCGTTCCATGCCGCGGTGGTGACCGGATTCAGGGTGAGCGCGGAAGCATAGCCCCCCGTCTCGGTCCAGAATTTCACATATGAACCTGCGTTGCCCGCCCCATTCATATAGATTCTGAGATTGGTCGTGAGCGGCCCGAACCAGACGGGCAGCCGCCATTTGACTTGGTATGTGGCGGTCGTCTGGAATTTACGAAGATTCTGGACGTCGTCGGACCACGAAATGATGCAGCCCCGTCGAGTCTTCAGGACGGTCGCCAGCCGCTCCGCGAGGGTGCGGCGCATGTGCGTGGCGAGCGGTTCGGGGGTGGCGTATCCGAGACAATCCACTCCCGGGATCGGCAAGGGATTGTCTCCCGCCTGCGGCCAGCCGGAGAAACTCTTGATGCCTGTCTCGCCAGTGCCGGCCGACCGTCGCATTTGGAGCACGATTGTCTCGACAATAGCCGGGTTGTATCCTACCGTTCCTTGAGCCTCGGCATACTGTCCGGTGTTGTTCATCGCCAACGGGGCGGATGTCGCGGTGGAGGTGATGATCTGGCACTGCCCGGTTGTGGCCGCCGCCGCCTCGCCCCAGATGCGCAGATCCAGGAGGGGCGCGGCCTGGACCGCAGCGAAGGGCGGCGTGCGGTAGACCAGACGATCCGTCCAGTTTGCGGGAACGGCTTGGTCGGAAATTGCCAGGAATTCGTTCACCGTCGAGCGCGGGCAGTCGAGGATCATCTGAGGGCGCAGATGTCGGATGCACCAATTGACGCCTTCGGCCAGTTCCCGCAACCCCTGGAAGTCCACGGTGTTTCCGTCAATGACGGGTTCGAGCGCGAGGAATCGCCCGGCAGCAATTGACTCATACAGATTGGGCGCGGTCTTCGGCATGCTCTCTCCTCATGGCGCGTACTGGTACGGGTTGATGCTGCCGGGCAATAGCCCGGTCGTCGCGTCGGCGATGTAGCAGTAGAGTCGCTGCGTTGCGCTCGCGGTGGCCCACGTCGGATAGCAGATGACTGAGCCGACGCCCATTCCCCCCGGCAATGCCAGGTCCAGGGTAAGAACCTGGCCGACTTTGCCCGCGATGGTCCGTATGACTGCCGCCTCTTCATCGCCCATGTTCTGTACGCGAATGGTCATCCCGTTGTCAAACCAGTCTACGTCGTTGGCCGGATTGCCAGTCACGGGGTTGTACTGGGTAGACAGTGTGTACGCGTTGGCATCGATTGTGATAGTCGGTCCGGCCGGGTTGTACGCACCGATCCGGCCGCTCGGGACGTAATAGGTGAGGCGGCGATCTCCCAGGTGCAGCAGGGTGAGCTTTGCGGCAGGACTCCGGCCGATACCAGCGTAGCTCCGCTCCGTCGCCAGCAAGATCATGGGTTCGGCGCTCCAGCCAGTCCCTCCGTCGTCGCGAGGCATGCCCGGCAACGTCACCGCCACCCCGTCCCCAGGTCGCCAGGTCCAGCACGTCTTCGTGGCGTAGAGGGTCACGATCTCATAGCGCCGCGAAAAGTGCGCCAGGAGCGAAGCGGCGAGCTGTGTCCCGACCAGGATCACCGTCCCCCGGTCAATCGGTCCACCGGCCGGACCGATCAGCCCGGCGACCTCCAGCGAAAGAGTCTTTGTCGGCCCGTAGTCCACTTGTGAATTCACGTCGTTGACCGTTACAGTCGAGTCAATGACTTTCTCGCCGGCGGGATCCCAGGCCAGTTTGAGCGCTACCCGATTCACAATGTCTTCGAGGCGAGACTCAATCCGGGGCCAGGGCTCCGGGACAATCCCGGCGTCCCCGAGAGTGCGCTGTCCCAGGAGCATCGGGTCCCGTATCCGATCCAGGGTGATTTGGTAGCCGGCCGCCGTCTCTCGAGAGACGAGAGCATACCCGAGTGCCGCAAACTCCTTCCGCGCCCAGGAGCCCAACTCGAATGGCCTGCTCCATGCGATCGAGCGCAGCGCCAGGTTGGCCGGTAGGCTGTTGGCCACCTCCTCGAATCTGGCGATGTCGAGATCCAATGCATCCAGTCCCGCCCCCACGTAATCGTCGAAGCCTGCCGCGTCGTAGGTCGCATGTCGAAGGCCGGCGCTGCCCGTCGAGAGACAAAGCTTGAGGAATATCGAGATGACATTCTCGCCGGTAAACGCGATGGCCGCACGCAAGGAAGGGATATCCCCGGCCCCCTGCACGAGCAGTTGTCCCCACTGCGACTGCGCCAACTCCGCGCTCACCGCAATCTCCAGGGGTCCGGTCCCGCACGCCCCGCGCTGCAGCCCGGTCAGCAGCAGCTTCCGGGGCGGGCCCGCGTTCTGGACCGTCAGGCCGGAATATGTGAAGACCTCGGCCAACTTCCCGTAGGCCAGGATCGCCGCGCCGCTCGATGCGAATTGCGCGCCGTAGTCGTCGGGGCTCTCGAAGACGATCATCTGGGTCTGCGTCTTCTGCACCACGGCCAGCGGCGGGAGTCCGGATGTCTCCACTGAGTTCGCGATGACGGTGACAATGCCGTCGGATGCATTCTCCCATTGCATGGGCGCGTCGAAGCCGCACGACCGCAAGGGATCGTTTGCAAGCATCGGCAGCCGGAATTTCCAGGTGGCGGCGGGCAAGGCTGCGCCGCCGATGCCCGATACGTAGAAACTCAGACCATGTGTCGCAAAGAGGTTGGCCCCGCCCCCATCGCCCGCGTACACAGACACGCCGGCGTAGACCTTCCAGACATACGCGTTCCATGGCGCGCCGGCAGCACCAAGCGCAGTATTGAGCGCGTCGGCGCAAGCTTTCCGCATGTCGGCGTAGTATCCGGCCGCCACAGTCGCACTGATGGTAGCGTAGAGCGCGCTGCCGGGCAGAAGCGCCTTAAATGTAATGACATTCAGCGGGGCCGAAATCATGCCGTGCGTGCTCAGGTTGTATGTCCCCACGCCCGAGTCATAGTTGGCGCCGGGGTCTGCCGGGTCCAATGTCGGCGAATCGAAGAGCGCACCGCGCGCTTGATACGCGCCGACTTCAGTCTCGAGCTGCGAATCTATGGATCGTGCCTCCAGAACCCATGCCTTTCCGCTCTCGCCGGGATTGAGCGCCACGATGCGCCCCGACCAGATGACCCGCTGGTTGGCCCCGAGCAATGCGGCATCGATGGGCTCTCCGGTCGCAGAACAGATCCCGGTCCACAGCCAGACGCGGCGCCCCTCCCACTGTGTCGGATGGTCCGTGACCGCGCGTGAGCCTTTGACCTCTCCCGCCTCTGCCGAGTAGCGCCAGGCCAGCGACCCGAACTGCCCGCGCGTGCAGCCGGTGAATGTCGTCGGCGTCTTGCCCGTGTACGCGATGTTCTCACGGCCAAGATAGACATTGCCTGCCGCCGGAAAGGGGGCCGTCGAGTCCACCGTGATTGTCGCCCCGGTCCAGCCAAGGGTCGCCGTCAGCCGGGCCTTGAGCGTCCCGGTCAGTTGCCGGGCGAACAGGCGGCGCAATGTCCCGATCGCGTCATCGGGGCCAAGCGAAAACTCCATCGTCGTCGGCTGCGCGCCCCCGCTCTTGCGATCGATGCGCTGTCCAGGGATCACGACCCCCCCCGACACGTCCAGTGCCAAGACCTGAGAACGGCCCGCGGGGATCATAGCCGGCGGCAGCGCCAGTGAAGTGAGGATCTGTGGAATGCCCTCCACGAGCAGCATGTACCAGTGGTGAGTCGTGGCGTCGGAAAGTCGGTCTACAAATGCCACTATGATGCCTCCACGAAATCAAGGGCGATTCGGCGGTAGATTGCGGTCCCGGTCCCGAGCCACTGCGTCAGACTGTGCGTGGCGCCGGTATCCTGTAGCGCGAGAGATCGTATGCCTTCCCATGCCGCGGCCGTCCAGGCGAACGTGTTGGCGTTGGCTGCGTCGATCGAAACTGATGCGGGCACGCCCTGTAAGAGTCGGGCCAGGAGGACGGCGAAGTGTTCCGCCTCTGTGGGATCAATCAGCAGCGTCATCCGCTGAGCCCCGTAGATCCTCAGCAGAATCGCCGCGATCGCCCCCCGATGGTCCTGTGATGAGCGTCTCAAGAGGATGTCGCGGAAGGAGAAATCCGCCCCGTGAATGAGTGAAATCCTGCCGGTCGCGTATCCGTCGGAAGATATGTCTGTGACGTTGATGTAGGTCCCGGTGGCAAAGCCGAAATATGCCTGTTGCTCGTCGTCCCACCACGACCAATCGAATGCCGCGTCCCCGTGAATGAGGACTCCGTCGGTCTGCGCTGTCACGGCGAAGACGATGCCGATCGCTGCCGCGTTGAGTCGGGCCTGGAGCTCTGCCGCGGCCGCCTGAAAAGTAGTGTGCTCTCCGGTCATTGTGATTGCCGTGGCGCCCATCCCGGTTGGAGCCACCGCGGCCGTTGTCCGTCCGATCGTGGAGAGCCAAGCGTCGATCCGGGGCGCGCTCACGCTTCCACCTCGATCGTCACGGCAAAGCGATCGAATAGTCGGTCGAAGCGCGGCCTCAGTTCAGTCTCGTCCGGACCGCGGAAGCGCTGGACTTCCGACACCGCCAGAAGATCTCCGTCCGGCCAAAGCGTGTACGTGCGTCCGTCCGCGATCAGTTCGAGCCAAGTCCTCCATGCATTGTATTCCGTCCAGTTCCCGCCCGACCTGGTCAGGGGCAGGGTTAGGAGTCGGGTTCTGAGTAGCGCGCCCGCGACGTGGACCGCATCGTGCCCGCCGCCTCGCGCCTGTACGGACACTGCGACCGATCGCACCGACTCGAAGCCCGCCGCCTCGAAACCGCTCAGCGGCATTTCGCCGAGGTAGAGCCCGCCGGTGTGCGTGGTCCCCGCGATCCAAGGGGACGCCTGATTGACGACGTTGCCGGCATACCCAAGCCAATTCCGGACGAAAGTGCCCGTAGTCCATGTCCAGTCGAAATTGCCCGCGGAGGTGGCGATCTGCACGACCCCGGCCGAGCTAGCGGAAAGTACCCAAGTCCCCGGGCCCGCGAGCGCGACAAGCTGAGCTTGCAGATCCCCCAGCAGAGCATCGGTGTTGGCGTACTCTGTGTCCGCCGCAATGCTCAGGCTGCCCAGAGCTATCCCGGTCGGCTGCTTGACGTCGATCTGGGTCGCTTCGGGCACCGCGAAACTTGCCTGTAGTCGCGCCCACGCCATCAGAATCCCATCGTCATGTCTGAGACCACGCGTTTGTCTAGCTTCACGCGGCCCGCTCCTGCATTCAGGATACGCCCGAGTTCTTCCGCAAGCGCCGTCTCGTTGCCGACGTATCCAGTGATGTTGACCGTGATGTTCTCGCTCCTCTCCGTCGCTCGCTCGCTCGCCATCGGGAGCCCCCCGCCGACCGATGATCCGCGTGTCGCGGCGCCTGCCCCGCCTGCCCCGCCGACCTTACCCTTGGCCGCGGCATAAAACAGCAGCCCCGCCGACGCGGTATGTCCTATCCCGGCCGGAATATTCCCCGTCGCGTATGCCGCCGCCGCAAGCCCCACTTCGGTGAGCGCCAGTGCATACGACTTTGCCCGGTTGTCCTCGATGAACTGTGCCGCCGCCTTCCCCGCGTACGCGGCCCCCTGAAGCATGGCCACGCCGGATACTCCGGATGATGATGCCAGCGCGGCCCCCAGGACCTGAGCCGACTTGGCGGCGTTGTCCATGGCGGCGGTGAAGTTCCCGGCGAAGTCCCATCCCATGCGTTGCAAATCGCCCATGACCGACCCGAATTCCGAGGAGGCGGACATGATCGTTGCCCGGAAATCGGCGAGCCTGCGCTCCTGTGCGCGCATGGCTTCCTGGTCCATGCGGTCCTGTTCTCTGAGCGCGTCCAGCGCGTCGCGGTTGGCCTGACGAATGAGATCGGCTTGCATCCCGGCGAGGTCTTTCTGCCGCTCCAGTCGCAATTCCGCAAGCCCCTGTTCCCGCTGCGCCAGCACTTCCGCCTGTTGCGCCTCGATCTCCCTTGCTCCGATTCGCTTGGCCGCTGCCGCCTCGCCGAGCCTCAATTCCTCCAGCTGCGCCTTCACCATGATCTCGATCTCGCGGTCCGTCGTCTCCGCAAGCAACAACCGGAGTTGTAATTCCTTGGCCGAGATGTCCCGGACCTCCGCCGTCTTGATGCTGCCGCGCCGTTCCGCTTGTTTCCGCAAGCGCTCTTCGACGATGTTCCCCGATACGGTGACCATGTCCAGCACGCTCTGCATTCCCGCGACAATCCCGGAGGACGTAGCCGCTTCATTCAACTCCCAGATTCCGGCGGACAGTTTCCGGATCTCCTCGCTCCCCGCCTTCCCCGCCACGGCAGCGTCGAAGATCTTCTTGAGTGGATCTTCGGTATCCGCACCTAGAGCGCGGAGCATGGCGAGTCTCGATGCCGCCACTTTCATCGTCGCATTGGCAGCGTCCCGCGCCGCGGCTTCCGCTTGCTTGAGTCCAATCAGGCGCTCGGTGTCCAGAATGTCCGCCTTGTATTGCGCCGAGAGCTCGTATCCGATCCCCGTCTCTTCGCCGATCAGCTCGACGTGCCGATGAATCGACGGCAACAACCGATCCAGCGCCGACTTGCGCTCTTCGAGTTGATCGATCGTCAATTCATTGAGGTGGCCATGCGCGGTCCAGAGCTTCCCCAGCTCTTTCAGCAACGCTGCCTGTTCCAGCATGGGCGAGCGTTCTACCGCCATGGCTTGAGCGGTCTGGCCCCGCGCGTTGGCAAGGGCCTTTTCGGCCTCTGCGGCATTGAGCGTTGCCTTCTCTGCCGCTTCAGTCGCGGCGATCTGTGCCGCGATGTTGGCGGGCATTTCGTGAGTCCAGGCATCGGACGCCACCTTGGTCTGCGAGAGCCAGAGCACCAGGGCCGCAGCTCCCCGGCCGGCGCTCTCCATGGATTCAATGAGCGGCACCACCGCCAGATTCACCAGGACGGTAAAGTCAGACCGGATTTCCGCCAGCCTGGCGCCGAGCTCCGATATCTTTGAGTTGAGCTCGTCTACCGGGATCGCGCCGAAGACTTTCTCTCCTTCCGACAGCACCTTATTGAGCAGCGCCTGCTGATTCTGAGCCTTGGTCAGCGAGTCGGCAGTCACACCCAGGCTGTCGGCGTATTCCTTATTCGCGTCCCTTGCCTTCACGGCGATACCATATTGCGCCAGAGTCAACGTTCTGCCGGTGGCCGCCGCCACAGAGACGGCCTCCATGACGGGCAGCAGGTCCGAGCCCAGCGCTGCTGCCGCCTTCCGTGCAAGCTCGGCGGTCTTCACGATAGATTCGGTATCTACGCCCATGAGTCGCAGGCGGTTTGAAAACTTCTCGATCTCCGTGGTTTCGAGCGTATTCCCCACCGCTTCTTTCAGGCGGCCGAGCGCTTCCTGCGCGTGGGCATTCAACCGCTCGAATGCCATGGAGACATTCGTATCAAGCTCGCCCTCTTTGGCGAAGTCGAATGCCTTCTTGAGTCCGTAGATAGTCCCGGCGACTCTCAGCAATTCGCCGCCGACCCGCCGCCACTTCTCGACCGTGCTTTCCGCGGCCTTGCCGCCCGCGCTCGCGGTAGCCCGAAACGCCTGCTGCGCCTGCTCGAATCCCGCCTTCCCGGCCAGGTTGGAAATGATGCTCAGGACGAATTCGCTCTTGTAACTCATCGGGCCTTATCCTCCTCATATTCGGCCCGACGAACTGCGGCGATTGCGTTGACCATGATGTCTACGAGGTCAAGGGTGCGTCCAGAATAGTCGCCCGGGTAAGGGGTCAGAATCCCGTCATAGCGTGCGCAGGCCAGCCGCACGATGGTCTCGATCTCGTGTCGCTGGGATGGGGCCATGTCTCGCAACTCCGCATGGGGGCATCTCGTCAGTCGCTCCCCGTCGATTTCGATGGGGATCTCTGCTTGTCCTTCGCACCCGTAGAGGCGCCGCTTTCGGTCGTCGTGCCGGCAGAGTTCGCACCCCCAGCGTCGCTCCCGCCAGAATCCGGCCCAGGCAGCCAGAACGGCTTTTTTTTCGTGTCCTTGTCCACCAGGCTTATCTTGAGCAGGGCAAGCTCGATGTCCTCTGCGACGTCCGCAGGGATCGTCCCTACCCAGGCCCAGGTCACCACTCGCCGGCCCGCGTCGATCTGCCAGGAGGAGGGCTCTGCGGTGTGTTCCACTTGTGCGAGCCCAAGTTGCGCCATCTTATATCGGTAGCTCGGGTGCCGTCTTGGCAGTGCAAGCGTGGTCAGTCCCTCGGGCAGATCGGCCCGCACTTCCTCGCTCAGTTGCTCGACGGGGATCTCGATTGTCCCCTGGTCCGGGGCGAACTCTCCCGCTTCCGCAAGAGCGCGGTTGTCGAGGGGGCGCAACCAGAAGATCGCGGGCTGTCCACGGAATCGGAGCAACGACAGGTCCAGGCTCTTGCCGTAGGCTCCCTCTGCCGCCGCCCGTTCTTTCGGGTCCGCGGGCCACTCCACCGCCGGGTCGTGCGGTGACACAAATGGGATGCGCTCGGTTGTTGTCTGTGGGATTAGCATTGCCCTCCCCTACAGGAAAAAGACGCACATGTCGGAATTGGCAGCAGCGCTGCCCTTGCCCCCCGCGGTGATGTCGGCTTCATAGTGCTGCGCCTGCCACGCGAGCTCCTGGATCTTCCGATCGTTCACGTCCCCGTGCGATGTCTCGTCATTCAGTCGGGCGACCGGAATGTTCACGCCGAATACCCGTCCTGCGTCCGATCCGAACTGCACCAGGACATCTGCCGGAGTCCCGGCCGCAAAGCCGGCCCGCAGATTCTGGTTCAAGTAGGTCGGATTCATCTTCAGGATCGGATCGCGGTCGAGCAGGATAATGTCTCCGACGCCCTGGGCGTAGTTCTGATTCTTCGGCTGATCGGTCTTGAGCCCCAGGTCGAGGCTCATGGTGTTCGTGTCGAGTTCCGTGCGCGCCGCGCTCATGTAGACCCGGCAGACGCCACCCATGATCTGCTGCCGCACGGGAGTGGCCGGGGCCACGTACGCAGGGTTGCCGCCAGCGCCGGGCATGGTCCATTCAGCCACGCCCAGGGTCGCCTTGAGTTTGCCGAATTCCTTGGGGTTCAATTCAAGTGAGCACGCCGCGGGGCGGGCGGACTGGATCGAGAACATGTCCGCGGCCAGGTCGCCCAGGATCTGGAGTCCGATGCAGTTCGCAATGCCCCACGCCTTGGCGCTCAGATAGAGCGTGTATCCGGCGTATACCGTGATGCTGCCGCCGCCGACTTTTCCGGGCGTCGCGTTGGCCAGGGGTGCGCGCAGGGTAAGCTTATGGGTCACCGCATCCTTGTCCTGGATTACGCCCGTCTCGAAGCGGTTGGTCGTACCGTCGTTGGTCCACAGCCCGATGGCCACGCCGGTCAGGTACTTCGTCTCGTCCACGAGAGTCAGGATCATCTTCGTGACGTCAATCGCGGTGCATGTCGAGAATGCCGTGCCCGCTCCGCCGTCGAAGAGATATCCGTCTCCCATCGCGTGCGACAACAGGCGGATATGCGGGATCACTGTGGCCGTCAGCGGACCCGCGGCGGGCGCCGCTGCATTGATCCCGCGGAGCGGCAGCTCCAGATCGATGCTCGATTCCGACTGTGCGCCGATCACCCCCGGTGTCCTGGTGAGAGTCTGGCGCAGTCGCTCGTCTGCATGATAGGGTCGCTTGAGCCCGCTCGTGTTCGGCTTGCCGAGGATCTCCAGGTAGGTCCAGACTGCCGGCGCTACGCCAAACGCGGCCTCGCCCCAGTTCATTCTTCCAAGTGTCAGTCCCATTTCAAGACCTCCTCACCGTGTATCGCACGGGAAATTCCATGTGCATCACCACCGCCGTGCGGTGTTGTTGTCCCGCCAGGGAGACCGATTGGCCCCCGACGTCCACAAATTCCAGCTGTCCGTCATCCGCTTCGCCCAGGATGCCAGGGTCGCGGCGCATCAGCGCCCAGATGATATCGTCCTGATCTGCCGCCCGCAGACGGTTGCCCAGATCGGGATCTCCCTGCGGGATCTCGTAGACCACGGAGACCCCCAGCTCGCGGGCCAGTCGCTGCTCGTTGAAGATGCCCGTGTTCTCTTCGAGGGTCGGCCCGGAAAGCTCAAGGAAGAAATGCCGCATTACATCGCCGCCCTGGATCGAGTCTCCCTCAAACGCGTGGGGGTCGAACACGAATGCTGTCCCCGGCTCTTTCCGGGATACGATCGCCACGATCGCCGCCTTGGCCTGGTCCAGGATGTAGTCCGTGATGATCGCCATCAGTGCCTCGCCCGCGGAAACACGAACGATGTTCCCTCTTCGCCGGTGCCGACTGCCGCGTTTCCGTCGGCATCCACCCACACGATCTTTGCGTCGAACTGGCTCAGCTTGTCCTGGTATTCCAGCCAGCGCTTCTTCCGCCATTCGTCGCCGGTCCAGCCCCCGCCCGGGGGAAGCATCCCCTCGTCCGCCATGTCGTACAGCACCCGCTCGTAGACCAGAAACTCTAGCTGGCCCTGGTCCACCAACGCGTTGGCGAATGCGCCGGGCGCCTCAGTGTGCCTTTGCTCTATGTCGAGCAGTGCTTCCTCCCACGCTTGTTCGATGCGCTGTGACCAGCACCCGTCTCCCGTCGCCGGCACGCGCCATTTCGAAATCAGCGACGGACGGTACATCCGCAAGCCGCTCTCGGTCGCCCGGTTGATCAGGAGCATCCGCACGACGTCATACACTGTATCCGGGGTGTATCCGGTGGTACCGATGGTGTAGCCCCAGGTCGCCCGATAGTTGAGGTCCGCGGTTGCCGCGTTCCCAGCAGTGACCGCGTAGCTCAGCCGAGTGCCAACGAACGTGTCCGCGTTGGCCAGGGGGATCGGACAGTCGTCGTACAGATAGACTGTCTTCGTGCTGCCAACGATGCCGCGGACTTTCACGTCCGCGTGCTCGCCCTTCGCGTTAGTGGCTCGGTACTGCCGATCCACCAAGATCCCCGTCACCGATCCGACTACGATTTCATCCGGGGCCGATGCCGACCATGATGTTACCGTGGTGCTGACCGAGTCCACCGTAGCCGCGGCGCCGCTCACGGGCGTTGGCAGTGCCGCATTGTCGGGCGTCTTGATTCCGATCGTCGCGGTGGTGGGGCGGCCTTCCGGGCAGTCGTACCAGATGATGCCCCCGGTGTCCTTCCGTATCTGGCATTTCCGCACTTGGGCCGTCCCCTCCCTTCCGCGTCACGGGGCGTCTGAGCCCACGATCTGGTAGTAGTTCCCGCAGCCCACGCCGACCTCGCAGGACGAGTGCAACCAGAAGTAGTCCTTGTCCTCGTTGGTGCCCTGCTTGAGCTGGGGCGGCGTCTCCAGCCAGACCAGCAATCCGTGCTCTTCGGGGATCGGCTGGTCGATGACGAACCAGTCCGCGGCGTTGGTCAGATACCGGGACGACAACGGCACGACCGTCTTGTGCGGGTTGAAGTCGTCTCCGATTGCCGCCACTCCGGTCGCGTCCATTTCGAGCTGCCAGTTCGCCTTGACCGCAGCGTTGGCCGACGCGGTCAGCTCAACCGGCGTCACCAGGAAGACACTCCCGCCGCCGCGCGCGTAGATCTTCCCCTGCGGATCGACGAACCGATCGCGCTGGGCCATGACGGTCGTCAACGCTCCAGTCGAGAATGCCAGCGCCGCCAGGTTGTCGATGACCCCGCCGTCTTCCCGCGGATGGTCATTGGCGCAGATTGCCTTAGCATCCGGCGTGGTGAACGTCGCGGCGTTGAACGCTCCGTTGAGCAGAGCCCAGGCCCGGACATTCACCCGCTCATAGATCGCCCTGGCGAATGCCACGGAGATCCGGGCCAGGTATCCGGCCGAGAGTTTGGGCATCGTCTTGATCGGCGTGTCGAACCTGTTGCCCCACTCGGTCAGCGTCAGGATCAGGCGGTATCTCTCGGAGATCGCCTGTGAGATGAAGTCCGCCATGGGGCCGGGCCGCTCGTCCGCGATCGGGATCGATCCCAGAGACACCCGCGTGTAGTGCGGCTTGTTCTGCGGGCCGATCTCGGTCATGATCCGCTCCCAGCCGTCGGGAGGCATGGCCTCGAAGGTCTCGTAGTATGACTTGCTGTAGTCGCTCGTCTGCGAATTGATGATCGCAGGAAAATCAGTTGTGAAGACTGCCATGGTGAACCTCCTACTTCCGGTTGTCGGTGATTTCCGCACCGATCAGGCTGATTGTCGTCGCTGCCGCCGTCGTTCCCTCGACATTGAGAAAGTACATGTTGTCCGCGAGCACCGTATGAGCGGCCCCCAGCACAACCGCCAGGTCGAGTGCAGTGGTGGCTGCAACCGTGTAGGGCGCCGCGAGGCAACCGACCTCCGTGACGGCGAGCGCCCCGGCATTTTTCGGGACGCGCGTCAGGCACGTCTGACCGGGAGTCACGCCCGCGTCCCCCTGGATCGTCACATTCCCTCCCACACTGATCATGTTGCCGAGCAGTCGGAACGAAACCAATTCGTCGCCGACCTTGAGATCGTTCAGTCGGATGCGGATGTCCTTGTTTGATACGGCGGCGCCAAGCAGCCAGTCGCCCACCGCGGCCTGAATCTGCCACTCTCCGGCCGCTCCGTGCACGGCGTAGATCACCTGCTGGAGAAGGATCTGCCCGTCCTTGTGGCCCGTGTATGACAGATCTCCGGTGATCGTGGCTCCCGCCGTTGCCGCAACGTTCCCGGCGAATGTGGCCTGTCCAGTGCCATCCACCTTGAACCAGTCGGTCCCCGTGTTGTTCTCGACGATGAAGATGCTGGTAGCGAGATCGTCGCCAAGTTTCATGATCAGATCGGCCCCCGCCAGGGCGGAATCCACAATCGAATCCGTTCCGTTGTGGGTCAGGGTCAGATCGGCAGAGGCGCCAAGCGACAGTAGTTGGCTATCGGCGTCAATGTCTACGCCGCCCGAAACGTCCAGGTTCCCGCCGATATCCGCCTGCCCCGTGGCGTCAATTGTCATTATGTCGGTCCCCGTGTTGTTCTCGACCACGAAAACGGAGGTCGCCAGGTCATCGCCAAGCTTCATGATCAGATCGGCCCCCGCGAGCACCGAGTCAACCACGTTGTTCGCTCCGTCGTGGCTCAGCGCAAGATCCGCGCTGGCGCCGAGCGTCAGGAGTTGGCTATCGGCGTCAATGTCTACGCCGCCCGAAACGTCCAGGTTCCCGCCGATATCCGCCTGCCCCGTGGCGTCAATTGTCATTATGTCGGTCCCCGTGTTGTTCTCGACCACGAAAACGGAGGTCGCCAGGTCATCGCCAAGCTTCATGATCAGATCGGCCCCCGCGAGCACCGAGTCAACCACGTTGTTCGCTCCGTCGTGGCTCAGCGCAAGATCCGCGCTGGCGCCGAGCGTCAGGAGTTGGCTGTCCGCGTCAACGTCCACGCCTTCCGACGCGTCCAGGTTCTTGCCGATGTCCACCTGTCCTGCGCCGTCCACTTTCAGCCAGTCCGTCCCCCCGTTTCCCTCGACCACAAACGAGGTCGCGTTTGTGTCCGTCCCGAGGGTGAAAATCGTCTGGTCATTGATGTCCACATTGTCGAACACCAGGTCGCCTACGTTGCTTGTGCAGATCGAGTCCGTTCCGTTGTGCAGGCAAGACAGATCCGCGCTGGCGCCGATGGTCAATGCGACGCTGTCTGCGTCGATATCGCATCCTCCCGTCAAGTCGGCACTCCCCGTCACATCGAGAGTAGACGCCAGCACGAGAGCGCCGGGGATCGTGCCCTCCACGATCGGGTTGGCGGAGTTGAGGTGCTGCGCGATCCGCGTGAATACCTTTGCGTTGGCTGAACCGTAGGTCTGCCCGGGCACAGCCGCCAGGACCTGGACGACGCGGTAACTAGTGGCGTTCTCGTCCACTTCCATGATCCCGGTCGTCCCCTCGATATCGCAGAAAAGCGGCGTGTCATCGACGTCCGTCCTGCTGACGGTCCCCGATACCTGGCAGATGAAGATCTGCCGCGGGTCGTCATAGACTTTCAGGGCATCGCCCAGCGCCGATGCGCTGACCGAAGATCCGGCCACGCCCAGGAGTCGGGCGCTCGTCGCCGTTGCAACGACCACATATCCGGCGGTGTTCAGCGTCACGAAATCGCCCTTCGCAATCGTCTGTGCGGCCGCAACCTGGTAGTTCACGACCTGCGGTACCACGCCCGAGCCGGCGCCGTAGGGTACGCAGCCATCCGGATTGTCGGTATTGGCGAAGGCTCCCGCTGCCGCGAAGAGCACGAAACCTGCGGCGATTGCCGCGAGAATCCAGTTCTTCATTTCAATCCCTCCATTCTTGTTGGTCCCTCTTCAGAGAGGATCCGCGTCTTGGCCGGGCCTCCCCTGGCCGCATCCTTCACTGCCCGATCCTGCGACTCGCGCAGCTTGGCTTCCCGCTCCTTGATCTGCGCCTGTTCGTGTGCCTCGATCCGCTCGAAGTCCTCTCGCTTGATCGCCCACACGTCCGCCCCGGCGCAACCTGTCGCCCGCACCTGGGGTTTGCCGTCTTTTGCCGGGGGGACTTTGGCATATCCCTTGGTCTTCAGCATGTTCTCGTATCGATCCCGGTCGGCGGGACGAACGTCACGAGGCACGCCGAAGAAACGGAAGTCCGTCGTCACCCCATGCCCCTGCACGACATTGCCGTCCGCGTCTACGAAGTCCAGATTCCCTCGCTCCGACAACTCCGTCACGTCGATCGAGCGCGGCGCATCGCCCTCGATGAAATGGATTGCCCGTTGCTTCCTGTTCTTCTCCGTCATGTTCTCCACCTCGTGGCCCAGTTCTGCTGTCCTCCGCCCTGGCCATCCTTGCCACCAGGTCGTCCCGTCCCCGGGATGCCGCTTCGCTTGCGGACGTTCATGGCGTCGGCATACTGCGCCGACCACTCAGCTATGTCTTTTTCCGCAGCCGCGGAAAGTTTGTTGCCATCCAGAAGTGCCGTTTTCTTGTCCGCCAGTGCGTGGAGTGCCGCGTCCCGCATGAGTCCCGACGCAACGGCGTGCGGGAAACCGAGCTCACGCAGCTTGTCAATGACGAGCAAGCCGACTATGGTCGTTTGCAGATCTGCATCCGCCTTCACTCTCCCGGCCTCGGCCTCTTGCGCCTTCTTCTCCGCGGCTTCGCGAGCTTCCTTCTCCCGCTGAAGAGTCGCCATCATCAGGGTAGTCGCCTTGTCCTTCTCGGCAAGATCGGCCTTGGCGCGCTCTTCCGCCGTCATCTTCTCGCGCTGGCTTGCGGCCTTGAAGATCCGCAGTTCCTCAAGCTCCTTGGCTTCCGCTGCGCGCTTGACCTCTTCCGCCTTGCGCGCTTCATCTGCCCTGGCCTTCTCGACTGCATCGGCATCCGCCTTCTTCTTGGCTTCGTCGGCCTTGACCTTGTCCTCGGCCTCTTTCTTGTCCTTCGCCGCCTTCTCTTCTGCGGCCTTGATTTCTTCCGGTGTCGGCATCTTCCACCTCCGGGTCTAGGTTCGCACCCCCGCGAACATGAGCAATCACTTTCCGACTTCCACCCACTTGTGCAGGTGCGCCGGTATGTCCTGCATTCGGAGAGCGGGGGGCAGTCCGGCCAGTTTCCGCCCCAGCACCTGCCGCTCGTATTCCCGCGCCAACTCGTCCCCTTCCGCCTGCGTGATCTCGGTGAAGGGGTGCGGGGGACGACTGTTCGTCTCCTGGAAACTTCCGGGCCGGGCGTGCTGGGCCAGGAGATCCGCCAGTCGCTGGTTGCGCAATCTTTTGGTTTTGCTGTGCGTTGAGTGCATTCCGCCAAACCCAAGCTTCCCTTTGCCCTTGCCCTTGCTCGTTATCAGAATGCGGAAAGAGCCCCAAAGTTCCCCGGTCCAATTGTAGTTCGTGAAGCCCGCCCACTTCCCGCTCCGCTTCTTGAATCTGAGCCATTTCTGGGTCAGGTCGGGGAACCGATGGCCATCTACATCGGTGCCGCGGTTCACGACTCGATCTCGTATCCAGGCATGGGATTTCGATAGGGCGAAGAGCATGAATCCTGCGTCCGCGGGGTCCAGCTTCGACAGGTTCTTGCCGCCGCGAATCTTGAGTTTCAGAGCAAGCGTATCCGTGTCCGTCACTACATCTCCGGGCCGGATTCTTCGTCCGGCGTCTGGCGCGTGCCGGGGCCCGCGTCGTGGTTCATCTCGCGCTGGCGCATGTTCTCCTCGAAGATCTCCTGCGCGCGCTCCCTTGTCATCCCGGGATGATCCCGCATGATCAGGTCCAGCGCCGATTTCCTCCCGATGTTGATTTCTGCCTGGTCCGCCTGGGCCGCGTGGAGCCGATCTTCCGCCACCTTTGCCGCGCCCCACTCGGTGCGGATCGAGAGTCCCGACTCCAACTTCTCGCCAGGATGCGCGTAGTTCCAGACGTGTCTGACTAGCCGAAACAGGTCTCGGGCATGTCGAGCCCACGGACGCCGGAAGTCCTCCACCGTGGTTTGCAGCACGACTTGATCCGCGGCCTTTGCGACGGCGGTGAGCGCCTGGCGGACCGTGTCTCCACTCAGTGCGAACAGGTCCGGCAGCACCTCGTACATGGTGGCGTAAGTCTTCAGCAATTTCTCGAAGCCCTCCCACATGCCGGAGAAGTTGAGCCCGTCGGAGATGTACTGCACCTCCACGTCTCCCCCGAAACGCATGACCCGGTCCCGGCCCATGGGGATCTCGGTAGGGTTCGCCTTCTCCCCGGAGCCGATGATTGCCAGTCGTGAAGCATGTTGTTTCTGAGCAAACATCATGTCGGTCAGGCACAGGTTCACCCCGATCTGTCCTTGTAGCAGGCAGTCGTCAAGATCCTGGTAGATCCCGTAAGGGGACGAGCCGTCATGGAAGACCACAAAGGGGTAACGGCCCAGCGGGTTGATTCCGTCGCCGGCGAAAGGCTGGGCAAGGCCGGTCTGATTGCCGCCCACGTCGGTTATCTGCACCGTCCAGGAGTCTCGATCTTTGCCCCGCTCCCACACCGCGAACCGGCGACCGAGACTCGCGCGATTCGTGCGTGACTCCCACGCGCTGTTTCGTGGCGTCGGAAGCTCCATGGATACCAGCCGGGCGTACCAAAGATCCGTGGGGTCTTCGTCCCCCTCCCACACGTCAACCAGGTCCGGCGTCTTGATGTGCACCCGGATCTCGTCGAATGTAGGGTGCATGTCCACGTAGGCAAAGATGGTCTTCACCAGCCAGGTCTTCCGTTGCGCCTCTTTCATGCTTTCGGCGAAGTCGCATCCGTCACAGATCCGGCGCCAGATCTTGGCCTGCGGATGGTCGTCGAGCACATCATTGCCCTGGTCATCGGTGAGGACGAATCGCACTTCTCCGCGGTAGAGAGCCGCCACCTTATGATCCATCGTGCGCAGAAATGGCACATAATACGGCTGCAGGTCTCCCGTCCCGTGCGCCCAGGCGTCGGGGAAATACTTCTGGAGATAGGCCACATGCGCCGGCGATCTGTCGTCCGGGTGGGTCGTATGACCGTCCTTCTCGAACCACGACGAGTGGTCCCCCTCGTACATGTCGAGGTACTGAGTCACGAGCCGCAGATAGTCAGACCGGACGTCCTTCTTGACTTCCAGCAACAGACGGCGCATCTGGTCGGCAACCTGCGATTGCCAGAGCATTCGTTCCCTCCGCGTTTGAGGCTACCGCCCTGGCGAACATGAGCAACGCGTTTCCGTTTTTCGACTCGGACTATCCATACCTGATTCGGTCGTAGGCCGTCGGGTATTTGTGAGTCAGCAAGTAGCGGAGCGCGTCCACTCCATGGATGTACCATGAGTCGTCCTTGAGCTCGCTCTTGGCGTGTCCCTGGCGCGTGCGCTGCCAGTCGAAGTTGAGTATGCCCTGCAAGATGCCGCGTTGTCGGGGATCCCGGTTATTCTTCGATTGCGCCAGTTCGGCAGAGATGCACAGCCGCCGGAGCCCCTTCGCGTTGCGCATCCTCGACCGGGCCACGTAGTACCCCCACTTGACCCGGCGGTATTTGCTCTTCTTGTAGAGCATGACGACCGATCGCTTGAAGAAGGGGTGGGTCATCAGCAGGTCGTTCGACTCGCGGCCCTCCGGGTCCGGGTAGAGTCGGGCGGGCTTGACTCCCAGCCGGGAGCAGCGGTCAACGATCAGCTCAATGAACTCGTCGTCCCCAAGGTCTTCCTCCACCAGCTCGTCGAAGATCACGTCGGGGCACGCGTCCGGATCGTTGACTGATTCCGGATCGTATGCGTTGAAGAGGGCGTGGAAGTAGCGATCCCCCCAGTCGATCGCAATTTCCAATTCGTGGAGGTTTGGATCGAACGCGAAGCGGGGCATGATGTTTCCGTGGGGCCAGTGGTCCATACTCCAGACGTCCGAGAAGGCTCGCCCCTCTAGATCGATGAATTTCCCCGCCAATTCCTGCTCCGCGTACTTGGCGTCGTAGACGTCCAGCAGCGCTTCTGCGAAGTCCTCGGGGTTCGCGGTGTTCTGCGCCGTTGTCAGGTGCACCATGAGCCATCCTGAGTTGATCCCCGTCCCCACCCGGATGCCCGGCATGATCTCAATGTCACAGCGGTTCTCCCATTCCATCATGGGGCCGCGCCGGCCGGAGGGCGTTCCGGTAGCAATGAAGATGCCCCGTTTGCCGCCCTCACGGAGACGAGCCTTCAGAATCCTGTATGCCTTCGCCGGATCTACCCAAGTATTGATCTCGTCCGCCCAGATGAAAGATAGCGTGGGGCCGCGCAGGGACTGCGGATCGAGTGTGCCCATGTAGAAGGTGGTGTGCTTGTTCCACCAGGAGAATGCCGCGTCCTGCCGGTTTTCGTGGTAGAGCCCTGGAAATTCGTTGTGCTCCGCGATCTCTTCCGCCCGTCGCCGCATCTCCAGGAGCTGTACCTTCTTGAGCATCGGGAGCGAGTGCGCGCAGATGAGCGAGGTCTTGCCGGGCAAGGTGTTTGCAAGACGGATGCTTGCCATGCTTCCGAGCAGAGTCTTCCCGGTCGAGATCCCGCCGTAGAAGAGGATGTCCGTGAAGCCGAAATCGAGAAGATTCCAGAACCATCGCTGATTGCCGATGGGGCCACGGGTCGGATTCCCGTTCTCGTCTCGATTGTGAGGATGTTCCGGCCAGACTAGCTCAAGCCGTGACGTCCCCCTGTTTGACCGAGCCCTGGACAGGGGCGCCGGACGGGCCATGCTGTGTCCTTCCCGGGGTGCATCCGATCTTTCCAAGAGCACCAAGGATCTCGTTCCGATCCTCGTCTGACATTCCGCCAGTCACCACAACTTCTACTTTGCGCACTGGCTTTGACTGGTCATGTTTCTCCAGCTTCCAGATCGCCATGTTCGTTTGGCGCAACTCCGCGCACCAGCCTGAGATGCGGGCACGGGCGGACATAGCCTGTTTGCCTCCGCCGGCGATGGTCTTCTTGGCGTCCTCAAGCATTCCCGCCAGGAAGTCCCGCTGCTTCCGAAGTGATGATATCTCTTCTCCGACTTCGATCCGCGCTGCGTCCTGCTTCCGAGGTCGCCTACCCATTCTCTTCCCCCTTTCCCCTGACCCCTATCCCCCCTTCTCTCTCCTGGTCTTTAGCTTGGGATGGGAGATGCTTTGATACTCGTATGCGCGCGTGGGCCCGCGTCCCGCCAACGGCGGAGAAATGGCCTTTGCGGGTGCGCAATTTGTGCCACTTCCCAAAGGGACC
>ERZ1292632.765-Hain-H43-01um-R2-765-length-35252-cov-51_pt2 | contig 22652 bp, 22 predicted proteins | sample MGYA00564407_ERZ1292632 | MGnify/ENA primary metagenome ERZ1292632 (study PRJEB36523, sample SAMEA6512637) | groundwater metagenome | collected 2019-01-08 | study: AquaDiva: Metagenomics assemblies of 32 groundwater samples | reverse complement strand
CCGCGACCGGCCTTTAAGTGCAACGTAATCTCATCAATAAACATCCTCTCACTTTACCATATCTCGCATTACATTATAATTGTCCTATAGGACAATTATAATGTAATGGGTATTATATACTGGTATGGGGAAACTTGAAGAAGAGAGCAGAAAAAATACCAGGAAAACAAAGGTGCAGGAAGCTATTCTCCTAACCGTTACTTCCGGTGGAAGAATTGGAGGAGACGTGCTCGTAAAACAGGCGGTAGATTTTTTGCTTGGAACTGACTTCTCAGTCGCTCCTCCGCGCAAGAGTGAAATCATAAAGTCCGCGGCAAGTCGTTTAGCTCGTAAAGGTTTACTCAAATTTGAAAATGGGTATTACTCCCCCACCAGAGAAGGGGAGGTATTGCTCAATAACTGGCGGATATCCGGATATAAAATTAAGCGGCCCAAAAAGTGGGATAAGAAATGGAGGGTGGTTATTTTTGATATACCGGAAAAACACAGGGGTATTAGAAGAGAAGTAAGAAATATTCTGTCTGAGGCGGGCTTCCAAAGACTCCAGGATAGCGTCTGGGTTTATCCTTACGATTGCGAGGATATTATAGGACTAATGAAAACTGATTTAAGAATTGGAAAATATCTTTTATATATGATTGTCGATCAATTAGAGAACGACCGTTTTCTCCGTATGGATTTCGACCTGGTTTAACTCATACATTACAACTGTCCGGTAGGATTCTTATAATGTATAGCGGATAAGGGGTGGCGAACGCGCCCAGGGTGAGGTCTGTTAAGAATTCAGGGCGATTTCCGCAAGCTTGAGAGCCCCCTCCATACTTTTAGCGCCAGCAAGATGTCGATGACGATGGCAAAAAAAAGCATCAGAAACACCAGAAATTTTTGCCAAGTCATCTCCACTAAGGCCGGCCCAGTTTTCTGGAAAAAGCTTTTTACGATCAAAAGTATTTGGTTTCTTTAATACCGCTTGAGCCCCCCAATTACCATCTGTACGAGGGTATACCACAAACATCGTTTCTGTTGGAGTAAGAACTCTTGACCACGACGCATAGGTAGGCAAAATAATGACCTGCTTATTATCGCTTTTATCATAAATTTTTCTTACATAATTCCAATCGTAAACTCTTCGCCTGGCAATATTTATTTCTCTTCTCATTAGTTCTATGGCAACAGGCAAGGCCTTGAAAAAAGCCGCCTCTGCCGCTTCTAGAGTATGGGCTCCTTTGGCGAATGATTCGAAAAAATCCCCAAGAGAATATTCTCTTAGTCCCTCAACAATAGCCTTAGAGAAGACGATTCCGTTATCTTCGGCATCAACAGGAACAATAAGGGTTTCGTCTACCAACTGGGCCTCTTCAACACCTCCAGCCAACTCCTGACCAAACTGCTTCCATACGAGACCGGAGGACGCGTACGGAATACCATTTTCTCTTTTCCCTGCCCCTCCCTGCTGATGATGATCGAACTTGAATTTCTCTGGGTTATAGACATGCCCAACATCTACGACAATATCACCAGAGTTGATAATTTCCTGGTCACGGCTCCTGACAATTTCTGCGTCTGGATACTTTATAAGTAATACGGCTACTGCCAAAATTTCATCGGCATGAAAATGCCCATTATGCGTTACGATTTTTATCATTTATACACTTTATGCGCCCAGGCGATAAGCAGGTAATAAAGAACGACCGTAAGTGACATCATGGGAATAGTAATATAGCCGAATTCTTTAATGTATATTTTGGAACAACCTCCTTCCAGGGCGGTGCATGGCAGGAGCGAAACACCCCCCATATATACATAGGACTGGTAAAGAGCAATGACTCCGGCCATAGATGCCAGTACTGCAGAGTAGGTGAAGATAGAGCGATCTTGTTTCCATAGCGCTATGGCGAAGAGAATAAGCTGGGGGTAGAGAAACACTCTCTGCCACCAGCAGAGAACGCAGGCTTCGAATCCGATAATTTCCGAATAAAAGAGACTGCCGAGAACGGCTCCGACGGAGATAACAAGCCCGATAAGAAGGGCTTGGCGGCTTAAAAAAGTTGCAATTTCTTTCCCCCAAGTATGGCGGAAAAGTACCGCGATAAAAAGAAAAACCAGTAAGAAATGGGAAACAAGCGCCAAATAAGGCAAGGAGGTCTTTATGAATTCAATCATTTTATTGCGGCAGGGGGCAACCTGTTAACTCGGACAATCGTTCGAGCGGTTGATTGCCGGTTTCCCTAGAACTGTCGGCGAATTCCCAAGTCGGATATCCGGTAATCCTCGCTTCCTCACAGACTGGCAACTGGCCCTTGCCATCCGGGGTCGAACATTCAATGCGCGGCAAGAGCCGCGCTGATTTGCCGAATCTGGCTTCTTGATTTTTGCAGTTCGGGCACCAGAATGCTCCGTAATACTTTGCGCCGCTGTCTTTGATGCATTGGGCGAACGAATCCAGTTTGCCGGGGCGGGCCGGAGTCTTTATAAGCCAGACGACGCCTCCTGCCAAGAGCAGTATCACTAGTAGCCATAGAGCTTTTTTCATAATTGATTATTATAGACTAAAATTCAGATTTGCGACAGGCCGTGCAAGCTCATGCCGACGACGAGGAGCGTCAGCATCATTCTCACAATGGAGCCGACCATTGTAAGGACAAAGAAGGGCATGAATTGCATGCGTATGATACCTGAAGCGATATCAAGAGGAATTGAAGGCAGAACCGGAACACAACGCAAGAGAAGAAAGATAATTTCATCATACCAGCTGCCGCGGAAGTAGCGGCCCACTTTCTCCACATCATCCCAGGAAAAACGCAAAAATCTGTGAAATTTCTTAATTACCGGCTTGCCGCCGAAATAAGCCGCCACATAAAGCGGAATGGAGCCGAAAGCGCTTCCAAGGCCCACCGGCACAGCCACAAAGACCAGAAGCTTCACGGTTAGAGCCAAGGTAAATGGCTCCTTGAGAAAAAAAAGCTGTCCGGCCAAGGCGATGGCAAACGGAAAGATGCCGATAAGGTCGTTCAAAAACGAGAAGATGAAGAGCGGCAGTATGCTGCCGGCGCCGGGGTTGACCACTACATCCTTTACCGCTTCGACGAAATGGAGGTCGAGCATCTTATTGAGAATTTAATTTGGCCATACGTGTGCTTGATGCTCCGGGGCATTGAGCATACTGCATTTCTTCCACTTCTAGTACAGAAACTATTGTAAATAACACCAGAGTGGATTAAGATTAAAGGATAACATGCCAAAATGTGAAATTAAAGACTGTAATAAAAGCACTCGAAACGAAAGAACTCGAGAGAGATTTTGCCCCATGCATAAGGAAAGGATTAAGCGTCACGGCTATCCAGAGTTAAAAAGTGAGCGCGGAGAGCATGGTTTAGAGAAGCTTCCCCATTCGGTCGATATGTTCATTTTGGAAAATTGTAAGAACATGGTCGACAAGGAAATCCTCGAGGAACTGAAGAAAAAGGGTTTTACCCAAATAACCGTAGATAACATCAAATATCGTCGTAGAAAATTAGGGATTAAAAAATATTTATACGGAGAGGTCAGAAAACACAAGGCTTGGATTCGTGACCAAGCCATTAAGAAATACGGTAAATCTTGCGAGTTGTGTGGCTATAATATTGCAATAGATACGCATCACATAGTACCTAAATATCAAGGAGGGCCTCACGAAATAGAGAACTTGACAGTGGTATGCCCTAATTGCCACGCCCTCATAACCAGAGGCAAGATAACACTAAGCAAAAGAGAAGATATTCTCGAAGTCAGAAAGGAAGTCTTAACGAACCTCAAAAAATTTTACGACTTTTTATGATGTGGTGCATTAATTAATCCGCAATGCTTATATTTATAGACATTTCCAGTACTAGGATTTATCGCTCCGCAGGGACACGGGTCGTTCCTGCCGATTTTTTCTCCGGAAGGAGACCGAACTTTATCAAGCGAAGTCTGGCCATGCTCTCCTGGGGAGACATCCGAGGACTTCGCGAGAGAAAGTTCGGCTGACTTTTTAAGGGCTTCAACATCAAGCATAGTGACGAACTCGGCAATCTGGCGGCCAATGGATGCTTCCATGTCGCGGAAAAAGCGCAGACCATCTTTCTTATATTCTACCAATGGGTCGCGCTGCCCGTAAGCCCGCAAGTTTACGCTGCCGCGCAGGTATTCCATCATCTCAAGATGGTCGACCCAGAAGAGGTCTACGGTCTGGAGAATGACGCGGCGCAAGACTTCGAGCACCTCCCGTCTGTCCAGGTCCAACTCCGACATCTTCTCGCCGATTTCCAATTCGGACAGATATTCGCCGATTTCTTCCTTACCTCCCGTGAGAATCTTTCGGCGCCTGTCGTAAATGATTTTTCTCTGGAAGTTGAGTACGTCGTCGAATTCCAAAACGTGTTTTCTCGCGTCGAAGTTGAAGCCCTCGATTTTCTCCTGCGCTTTTTCCAAAGAATTCGTAATGAGCTTATTTTCTATCGGTTCGTCTTCGGGAATGTTGAAGCGCCCCATCATGCTCTTGATGGCATCGACGGCAAATATGCGCATGAGCGAGTCTTCGAGCGAGACGAAGAATTGGGTCTCGCCGGGGTCGCCCTGGCGCGCACTTCGGCCTCGGAGCTGGTTGTCTATGCGGCGCGCGTCATGCCGTTCGGTGCCGAGGACAAAGAGGCCTCCAAGGGATTTCACCTCTTCGTATTCTTCGGGGATAGCGAGCTTCCCGCCGAGTTTGATGTCGATGCCGCGGCCGGCAAGGTTGGTAGCCACCGTTACCGCCGCCTTTTTGCCGCCGGCGGCGATGATTTCTCCCTCCTTCTCGTGATTTTTGGCATTGAGCACTTCGTGCTTGATTCCTTCGTTCGACAGATAGGCCGACAGAAGTTCGTTATGCTCGATAGAAACAGTGCCAACAAGAACCGGCTGCCCCTTCTGATTAAGCTCTTTAACCTTTTTCGCCACCGCCTTCATCTTGCCGGCCTGCGTCTGGAAGATGAGGTCATCGTGGTCCTTTCGTGCTATCGGCTTATTGGTCGGTATGACGAAAGTCTCAAGCCCGTAGACTTTATAAAACTCTTCTTTGGAAGTAACAGCCGTGCCGGTCATACCGCTTAATTTTTTGTACATGCGGAAATAATTCTGGAACGTGATGGAGGCGAAAGTGCGGCTCTCTTCTTTTATTTTTACTCCTTCCTTGGCTTCGATGGCTTGATGGAGCCCTTCCGACCAGCGGCGGCCCGGCTGAAGCCGGCCAGTGAAGGCGTCGACGATAACCACTTCTCCATCTTTGACCACGTATTCTTTATCTTTGTGGTAAAGGGCTTTGGCTTTGACGGCGGTTTCTAAATGATGCACGTATTTGACGCCGCCTTCGGCGTAAATATTCTCGATTCCCAGAAGCTTCTCGGCATGGCTAATGCCGTTATCAGTAAGCGAGATGGCGCGCAATTTTTCATCAACGGTAAAATCCGCCTCTTCCTTGAGAGATGAAGCAATCTTCTCAAACTTTTCGTAAAGCTCGCCGGCATTGCCCGTATTGCCGGAAATAATGAGCGGAGTGCGAGCTTCGTCTATCAAGATGGAATCGATTTCGTCGACGATGGCGTAATGGTAATCCCTTTGGGCAAGCCGGCTCTTGTCGTATAAAAGATTATCGCGCAGATAATCGAAGCCGAATTCGTTGTTCGTGCCGTAAGTAATGTCGGCGCGATAAGCTTCCTGCTTCCCGGCGGGCCTCAAGAATTCATGGACGACATGGAATGAACCGGTCTGGTCGCGTTCCTCGTCTTTTTTCTTCTCAGTATGAGTTTCGTCGTATATGAATGACTCCGAGCTGTTCAACACTCCGACAGATACTCCGAGGGCCGCGTATATTTCTCCCATCCAGGCGGCATCGCGTCGTGAGAGATAGTCGTTTACGGTAATCACGTGCACCCCCCTTCCTTCAAGAGCAACGAGATAGGCCGGCAAGGTCGCTACCAAAGTCTTTCCCTCGCCGGTCTTCATCTCGGCGATGCCGCCCTTATAGAGAGCGATGCCGCCCAAAAGCTGTACGTCAAAATGTCTTTGCCCTAAAGTGCGCTTGGCAGATTCGCGCACTAGGGCGAATGCCTCCGGAAGAATCGCGTCTAGTGATTCTCCTTTAGATAACCTTTCCTTGAACTGCAAGGTCTTGCCTTGCAGTTCTTCGGGAGAAAGTTTTTCAAGCGAAGGCTCGAGGGAATTTATCCGCTCTACGAGCGGATTCCATGATTTGAGCAACTTCTCTTCCGTAGAACCGAAAAGACTCTTTAAAAAGGCCATAATAGAAACCACATATTATGTGATTTCTATCTATTTTAACATATTTCAGAATATAAAAAACGTCCTAGCAATGCCGGGACGTTTTTTATAAAAGCGAAAGATTAGCGTCGCCTTTTTTTAGAGGCCTTTTTCTTTGCCTTCTTTCTTTTCTTTGCCATTGTCTTAAAAATTGTACGCAGTTTTTAAATTTCTCTGCGGTTATATTAATTATCTACTCAAAGCCGAAGACTACAATAGAGAAAAAATAAAAGTGTGGATAACTCCGACGCACGAAGTGGTCGGAGTCCGACTGAAACGTCGGACTTAAAAATTATTTTGAATTTGTCTTACGTATTCTTCCATCTGCGGAGCAAGCTCCGGAATAAGCTCTGAAACGAAGCGTAGAGTTTCAATCGCTTTGTTTTTGTCTCCTTTCGCATAATAAACCTGCGCGAGTTCGATATAAACCTGCGGCTTGCCTGGGATAAGTTCCTTGGCGCGCGTCAAATACTTTATCGCTTCGTCCAAAGAGCCGGTTTGCGCGTAAAAGACTCCGGCAATGAGCTGATAGCGCGCGTCCGTAGAAAGCTCCTCGACTTGCCCGAGGACGGCATTATTGGCGAAATTGTAGAAATCGTTCTTGCGCTCCGCGGGTAAATTGCCGGAAAGGAGTGCGGGAGCGGCGGCGACTATCTGCTCAACTGCTTCCGGCCGGCCAAGCCGGGAAAGCGAGTAAGCGCGCTCGAAACTCTTGGCGGCACGGGCATGGTCACCGGACTGGACAGCGATTAGTGAGCTTATGAGCGTCGTATTGGCCATCATCGACCTCACATTCATAAAGTAGAGCGCGGCTCCGAGTACCACCAACATCAGAGGTATCGCGGCCGGATTCAGCTCTTTTTCTTTAACCGGCCGCTTCTCCAAAACAGGATTCAAGCACGAGTGAAGATACGCCAGAAGCGCGATGAAGAGGAAATAGCTTACCAGCTGGTCGAAAACGAAGAAGTTGTGGAAGAAATAAGCGGCAAGCAGAGCGGTCAGAATAGTGCGCTCTTCGTAGGCAAGCGCCGAATTTCCCTTCCATAGCATCCAGAGAAACGCGGCGTAGAGAGAAAGGTAGGAGAGAAGACCCAAGATGCCGCCGGCCACTCCCCAGTCCAGGAAAATATTGTGGGCGCGGTCAAACCACGGCTCGAGTACATACATCTTAGGGTCGTAGTGCTCGTTGAAGACGTAATTGAAATTGTCCTGGCCCCAGCCGAGGAGCGGCCGCTCCTTCATGCCTTTCAGGGCCATCGGCCAGACGAAAGAGCGGCCGCCGCCATTGAATTCCTTGGTTGATATCGAAGCGAAGCGGTTTAAGACGAGGCTATTCTTGACCAAGGCGCTTTCGCGAGCCAGATAAAAGCCGCCGGTGAGAATCACCAGAGCGGCAAGAACAGCTACGCTCAATTTCCGGAACCATTTGTCTTCCCTATTCCTTACGTTAAGAACGGCCATAAGCAGAAGCCCACCGATAAGCCCGAGAATGGCGCCTCTCGTGGCGGTATGATAGAGAATCCAGCCTTGGAGTAAAATGAGAATTCCGTAGACCCAGCGCAAAGAAGCATTCTTCTTCTCCCGCCAAAGAAATAGGAGCGCGATGAATATGTGGAAAAGCATGTAAATCGCGAGGTATGTGGCGTTGCCCAGAGTGCCGTCTACCCGCACGCCGCCCTGGTTGATGCGGATGGTCCCGAGAAGCTGGAAAGCGCAGTAGATGACCATGAGGAAAGAAGCGAAGAGCGAGGTGTTCCACCAACGCTTCCAATCGATTTCTTTGAAAACCGAACCGATGACGACGAAAAACATGCCGAGATGAAGAAGGAGGACATAGCCCTCCATGCGCTCGTAATTCGACCAGAAACTTTTTACCGGAGCGACGCCGAACAGGTCCGAGAGGCCGACAATAATAAGAAAGAGCGCGAAGGCGTAAAGAATGATAGATTTCCTGGGGCGGTATTCTGGCACACTAAGCGCGAGAAGAATCCATGCGGCAAATATTATTTCGACGATTATCCGCCAGGCAAACGCTTTGGTGGTAATGAAAGGAAAAAAGAATTCGGAGGAGACAAGAAACGGGATGAATGGCACAAAAAAAAGGCCCGCAAAGATAACCCATTTCAGAGTATCTTTATTCATAATCGTAAGGGATTATGTTCCCTATCTTAGCGCGCCACTCGTCAACGCTGTTAGGCTCTACGTTGGGTCTGGTCTTTTTTGCAAGATCGAAAATGGTTTTTCTGCCCGTACCTATGTAGCACAGTTCGTTTGTCTTTCTGTCCCAGCTGTTAATTTTATCGGCAACTAATTTGGCAATGACATCCACATAGTCTCCCTGCGTATACTGGTCCTTGTAAGCTTTGGGAAATGGAAAGGGATTGGGCTTGAAGAGAGTGCGCATTATAAGGTGGTGCGGATGATATTTCACGATTTCCTCGCCCAAATATTTGGTAAGCGCGTAAATGCTAATCGGGTCTTTCGCCCATTCAGTAGAGATGTAAGCGAACGGCGTATCCTTGTAATTGAGTATCATGTTAAAGGTACCGTAGGTGTTGGTCTGGAAGACCTTGTAGGGTTCCTGCTCTCCTTTGGCCACGTCAGTCCAAGCGCCCATATGGAGGATGATATCGTATTTCCCGACCGGTATCGGATAAGTGAAATCCCAGTGCTCGATACCGACGTACTCTCCTGCCAAATGCTTTTTGAGCTCGGCGGCCAGCCGACCCGTGCCACCTGTTATGAGAATTTTATCCATAGAATTCTTTGACGCTCTTAATAATGTATTCCACCTCGTCATCCGTCAATGCGTTGTGCACCGGGAGTGTTAAAAGATTTTTCCAAACTTTATCTGTGTTCGGCAAGGGGTTTCTAGCCGCCTTTTTCCAATAAGTAAGTTCCGAAAGCGGCTTGAAGTGGACGCCGGTGGCAATTTTCTTCTCGGCTAGAAATTCGCAAAGGCCATCGCGGTCGTGCCATTCCGGAGTGTAATACTGCACGGTGTGAGAATACTCTGGCGCCTTAAACCACGAGTTACCTCCAAATGCTTCATCATATCTTTTGGCAATTTCTCTTCTCCTCTGATTCGTTTGTTCCAGTCGTCTCATGGCTCCCAGACCTAAGACTGCCTGAACATCCGTCATGTAGGCCTTAATACCGTTGTGAGTAATATCGTATTCCCAGCTGTACCCGCCCTTCCCAACGCGGTCGAAGGTGAATTTCTCAATGCCGAGCCAACTTAGAGTTTTGAGTTTCTTGGCCACCTCTTCGTCGTTAGTGGTAATCATGCCGCCGTCAAAAATCGGCATGGACTTAACCGCTTGAAAGCTCCAGACAGTAATGTCAGCATCCTGCCCCGCGCCTGGCGTGTACATGGCGTGAGCGGCGTCTTCTATAATGAGGCCGCCAAATTTCTTCCTGATACCTTTGATATCCGCCAAACGGCCGTGTGAATCGACGGCGATAATGGCTTTTGTCTTGTTCGTAATTTTAATAGCTTCCGGGTCAATGCAGAGAGTCCGGGGGTTAATATCAGCAAAAATAACTTCCATGCCGTTCCATTCCCCCACTATCGCGTCGGCCACGAAGGTAATGGGAGTAGTGATGAGTTCGCCACCTTTGATGTTATGAACCTTGAGGCACAGGTCAAGAGCGGAAGTGGCGGAATTGGTCGCTACGGCATATTTAGCGCCGACATATTCGGCAAACTTTTTCTGGAATTCTATAACCTTCGGGCCGTAGCCGACCCAGCCGCTATCAAGAACCTCTAAGAGCTCTTTTTTAGTTTGCTCATCATATGTCGGCCGCAATACCGGAATCATAAATTTACCTTTCTATCATACCTAAAATTATTAATTTTGCTATACTACTTAAAATGTATAGTAAGGGTCTATCAGAAGAGGAGGAGCATCAATTTATTGCACTTGCCAGTAAACTTGACGCGCGCATGACAGCAGAGCTTTACAATGCTATCGCGCTCAAGTTTGCTACGATTGCTGTTGAAGCGGTTACGCTGCGAATAAAAGATAAGGTTGTGGAAGTTCTTTTAGCCAAGCGCTCGGAAAACGATGTTCATTATGCCGGACAGTGGCATTCTCCCGGCAGCATCCTTCGCGCCGAAGATGCTCCTGATGAAATTGATGCCATTGGAGACTTTGGCAAAGCATTCAAGCGCATAGAAGTCGAGAATGGTTGCAGATTTAAATCTATTCAATTTATCGACTGGCTCTTTCATCGCGTTGTTCGCGGTCCTGTGCTTGCTATGGTCTTTACCTGCGAGATTGACGGCGAACCTGAGAACGGAAGGTTCTTTCCTATCGATAATCTGCCCGAACCGTTTATTGAACATCATCGACCGATTATCTCAAGAGCGGTTGCACACTATCGGCAGACTAAAATCTAAGTTCTGGAAAGAGTCTTGTTTTTAGCGTAAGATTGAAAGGAATTATGGATATTCCTTATATGGCCAAGGGCGGAGCTTGGACTACCGTGCGTTTTTTTATCACTACCGCCACCTCGCTGGCAGCCATGGTGGCTTTCGGTAATCTCTTGCCTAAGGAGACTTATGGTATTTACAGCTACTTAATGTCTCTGTCCGGTTCTTTGGGCTTTCTGACACTAGCTGGTATCGGCACCGGCATCGTGCGCGCGGTGGCAAGGGGGCAAGAGAATGTCGTTCCCTATTCATTAAAGCTTCAGCTCCGCTACAATCTCTTGGCCACTACCGCTATCGCGGGAATCGGATTTTACTATGCCTACCAGGGAAACTTTACCTTCGCGGTTTCGCTCTGGATACTTTCGGCGGTAATGCCTGTCTCGACCGCTTATCACAGCTTCGAATCTATCTTTATCGGGCAAAAAAGATTCGATGTCCTAGCGATGACGACAAGTATCTCCGCTATTATCGCGGCTATTGCCGCCGTCGCGGCACTCCTTTTTACGGACAATGTGGTAATCCTCATGTCGGTCTACGGCTTTTTCTCTCTTGTACCAAGCTTCTTATCCTACCGCTATGCTTCCCGCTTCATTTCCGACCGCTCGGAACCTAAATCGGAGACGATATCGGAACTCCGGCGCACGAGCTTTCACCTGACCTACGCCGGTGTTATCGGCACTGTGGCCCAGTATCTGGACAAGCTGATACTTTTCCAAATAGCCGGCCCGGCGGCCCTTGCCGTCTACGGCTTTGCCATTGCCGGCCCAGAACGGCTCAAGGCTTTAGTAAAAAATGTCGTAAGTGTTATCTTGCCCCGCTTCGCGGAAGAAAACTTTGAGAAAGCGAGTCGATTCCCGCTTTCGAGAGTCTTCGGCTCCATCGGGCTCGGGTTAGCCATCGCCGTCGCCTATATATCCCTTACTCCGCTTATTTTCCGGCTACTCTTGCCCCAATATCTCGACGCGATACCATACTCGCAGATCTACGCTATCGCTCTCGCCGCCATCCCTCTTACCATTTATGTAGGCAATATCTTCGCCGGACAAAACATGCTCCGGGCCATTTATCTCCACAGTATTAGCGGCTATGTCACTCGCATAGTATTGCTTATAATTTTAGGCCCACTCTGGCAGATGTGGGGCATCGTCATCGCCTCGGTTACTTCTTACACATTGACTGCCATATACGGCGTCGTAATCTTAGGAGTAGAGAAAAGGAGGTTGAGGAAGAAAAATGAGCAAAGAATTTGATAAATATCAGACAATCGGGCCGGATTATCATTACCGCCAAATCGACCGCGGATCTCTGCGAGACTACAATGCCGCAGTCGACGCGAGGTTCCAGAAACTGGTTGATAACGTAGGGATCGAAACCGGCGAAAGAGTATTGAAGCTTCTTGATGTCGGTTGTGGCGACGGAGCGGCGCTTTATCTCTTGAGCAGGAAATCGCTACAACTTGAGCTCTATGGAGTAGATTCGGCGGAAGATGCGCTTGAAGTCGCCCGGGAACGCGTGCCAGAGGGAAAATTTTTGGCGGGCTTAGCGGAGAAGCTTCCATTTGAAAACGGCTTTTTTGATATCGCGATTTCTTCCGATGTAATAGAACACGTCGACAATGCCGGTAGGATGCTTGCCGAAATCAAGCGTGTCACCAAAGATGGGGCAACTATAATAATCGGCACGCCCATCCGCCACAGCAAATTCCCCCTTGACCACAATCACGTCCAAGAGTGGTTTGTGGAGGATTTCAAAAACTTACTGGAACCACACTTTAAAGATATAGGGGTGCACGAGAGCCACAATCTCATCCCCACCCTTCTTTACAGCAAGCCAACCCGCTCAGTATTCAATTTCAAATATTTGATAAACCTGCTATCTTTGATTTTCGGGTATAATCCTTTTTTAGCCGAACGACAGAATAAAATGCAGATGTTTGCTTATATGTACGCCATATGCAGAAAGTAATTTTCTATCTCTCATACATTCCTATAAGACTTTACGCAAAATTAGCCAAACCCAAACTTGCGCTGATTTTTCTTTTTAGCTTGCATAAGAAACTTTTAACCCTCATCTCCGACCGAGCTTCCGACTATGAAAGCGGGGTGCACCCCAAACACCGACTCATGAAATACCACGATTTCTTTACGGAACGGATAAAGAAGGGTGAAAAAGTGCTTGACATCGGTTCGGGCATTGGCTTTCTTGCTTATGATTTGGCGAAAGCCGGAGCAATTGTAACCGGCATCGAACTTTCGGAGAAAAATGTCAAAAAAGCCGAGAGTTTATATAAGCATGAAAACCTCAAATTTGTTCTTGGCGACGCGTGGAAAGATTTGTCTAATGAAAAATTCGATACAGTCGTAATGTCGAACGTCTTGGAGCACATCGATGACCGTGTTGGGTTCATACGGAAAGTCCAAGCGAAGATTTGCCCCGCACGTTGGCTTATACGCGTTCCCTGTTTTGACCGCGACTGGACAGTGGCTTTAGCTGCCGAGCTTGGAGTAGATTCGCGGTTGGATGAGACGCATTTTATCGAATATACCCGCGAGAGTTTTGAGAAAGAGATGGGAAAAGCCGGATTAAAAATAGCTTATCTTGAAGTACGTTGGGGAGAAATCTGGACAGAATTGAAACCTATATGAAAATTTTAGGCATTTCCCTCGGACACGATTCTAATCTAGCGTTGGTCGAAGACGGCAGAGTTACTGCTATCATGGAAGCCGAACGCTACTTCAGGCAGAAACGCTATAAGTTCTCCGCCGAACATCTTGGGCCCGGCAAGTTTCCCAGCACCTTTCAATATACCGACGTAGAAGATTTGAAACTTTTCCTGAATCTGGTGAAGAAAGAATGGGGGACAAAACGTCCGGGGGATGTTTTGTCGTTCGACGCCGTAGCAGTCCAGAACCAGGGACGCAAAGAGGAGTTCGAGAATTTAAAAGTCTTGCTGAAGGACATTGGAATCGATTACGGAGAAATTCATCATGTCGACCACCATCTCTCGCACGCCGCTCTCTCGTACTTCACTTCCCCATTCTCCGAAGCGCTCGTGCTCTCTTATGACGGCATCGGCAATGACGGCAGAACGGTATTCTTCACGGCGAAAGACAATAAACTCTTATACTTGGCCAATATTCCCATCGCCTTCGGCCAGAGCTACAACAACCTCGGTTACATCTTGGGCATCAATCCCGAGATTGAAGGCACTACTTCTGGTAAGACCATGGGCCTTGCTTCCTACGGCAAAGTTCGGTCAGAGTGGTTGCCATACGCGCGCGAATACGTGCTTAAGTATCAGAAATTCCGCACGGCCAAGCTTGAAGGGCTTCAACAGCGCGGCGCGGGACACAGGATAAACGACGTCGGTCTTCGCGACATCCCGGAGCTCAAAAAATACCTGTTGGAGAGAAAGTACCCTTTTGAAGCCGCTGATATCAGAGACAAATTTAAAATAGCTTTCGGCCTCATACCCCGGAATGAGCTTCGTCTGCCGGGTCCAAGAGACAAGGATGCCCAGGACTTGGCCGCCACGGTTCAAGAGGCCTGGACGGAAGAGGTTATGAAGCTTTTAAAGGAACACGGCAGCGGATATAGGAATCTCTGCGTTGTCGGCGGCTGCGCGCTCAACGGCACGACCAATTACGTTATTGAGAGAAGCGGCCTTTTCGAGCGGACCCACTTCATCCCCAATCCTTCGGACTGCGGATTGGCTTCTGGCGCAGCTTTGCATGTTTATTACGGGATAAAAAATAACGATTTCAGCGGCGCCAAAGATTATTTTTCTCCTTATATCGGTTCGGAGCCGTTCGATCTGGACAAGCTCGAGGAATTGAAACAGAAATACCCGCACAAAGAAGTGTCCGCGGAATCTTTGCCCAAAGTGTTCGCCAAGCTCGTTTCTGAAAACCTCATTGTCGGCTTTATAAGCGGACGCTACGAAGTGGGCCCCCGTGCCTTGGGCAACCGCTCCATCCTCTGCAACCCCCTCAATCCCAATATGCGAGACATTCTAAATGACAAGGTCAAGCACCGCGAATGGTACCGGCCGTTCGCACCCATAGTTACGGAAGAAGATTCGCACAAATACTTTACCAACACGGCGCCGGTGCCCTACATGTCCGTCATCTGCGAGACGCGCCCGGAATTCCGAGATCGGCTGCCCTCGATAACCCATGTTGACGGCACGGCGCGCATTCAGACCGTGAACCGCGGCCAAAATTCTCTTATCTATGACGCGCTCAAGGAATTCGAGAAGCTTTCCGGCTACCCAATTTTCCTCAATACCTCGTTTAACCCCGCCGGAGAGCCGATACTGAATTTCTGCGAAGTCGGCCTCGAAATGCTCGGCAAAACCGACCTTGACTTGGTAATTATCGAAAATGCTGTATTCTCTAATAATGCTAAAAAGCATCTTTTGGAAACCATATAGCCGGCTCTTTATCATAGGAGACAATACCGGCTGGGTTACAGACGTTGAAGCCGCGGATCTTAAAAACTTCGCCGAGAAACTCGGTGTTAAGGCGGAGATAGTCAAGAGAATGTACTTTAACCTGCCTCAAGCGGTGCATTACACTTCGCAGTTTTCTCTCTTGCTTCCCATTTACAAGAGCAGAAACCGCCTTTCCGTGGATTATTACCACGGCAAACCGAAGCAGGGTGAAAATTTCCAAAGATGTTTTGAGGCACTTGAGGTTCATCATGGGCAATTTGCGCGCGTGAGAGTCTCCAACAAAGAGATGGAGAGACTGGTTAAATCTTCCGGCATTGACCCTCAAAAGGTTGTGAGAATTCCGATTGGCGTAGACTTGAAACTGTTTAAGCATACTTCTCCTGAGAAAAAGCGGGTGATGCGAGAGAAGCTTAATATCCCTCAAGATGCCGTGGTAATCGGTTCATTCCAAAAAGATGGCAGCGGCTGGGGCGAAGGTCTTGAGCCGAAACTAATCAAAGGTCCGGATATATTTCTGAAAGTCGTCGGAAAGATTAAGAAAGATATTCCGAATCTATGGGTTTTATTATCCGGGCCTTCCCGCGGTTACGTCAAAAATGGTTTGGAAAGGCTTGGTGTGTCCTACCGACACAAATACTTCAAGAATATTTCCGAGATATCGAACTTATATGACGCGTTAGACCTATACCTTGTCACCAGTCGCGAAGAGGGCGGACCGAAAGCCTGCCTTGAGAGCATGGCCAAGGGAATACCGCTCGTGACGACCCGAGTCGGTCAGGTCAAAGACCTCGTAATAAACGGGGAAAATGCTATGATGGCTCCAGTTGATGATGTGGAGAAATTGTCTGCTTTTTCTCTGGAGGTTTTGCAAGACAAAGTCTTAGAGAAGAAATTGATTCAAAACGGCTTTAAAACCGCAAGGAATAACAGTCATGAATCACAGTTGCCTTTATGGAAAGAATACTTTAAAGGTTTAGTTGCCTATGACTAATAAACTGATTCTGATATTGGTTGGCGCATCTTTTCTTCTGTCTTTGCTTTATTCTTTTTACTATCAAGTTCCTTTATACGTCGACGCCAGAGCATACGATACTATCGCTCAAAATCTCGCTAACGGTCTGGGCTATCGGGAAGACGTTAGTTTACCGACGGAACTTGACCGTTCCATCGTGAGAGTCGGGCCGGGCTACGAATTCTTCCTCGCCGGTGTCTACATTATTTTCGGCCATCACATTGAGGTGATTTGGGTGTTGCAAGCGCTGCTCTTGGCGGCATCGGTTTGGTTGACCTTTATTATCTCGCGTTTGGTTTTTAAAGAAAATTGGCATCCGCTCGTAGGTTTTGCCGCAGCGGCGCTGGTGGCCTTGTCACCAGACCTCATCTTAGCGTCGTCGATGCTCCTGACCGAGACATTGTCAATCTTTCTCTTACTATTGACTGTTTATGTCATTTTCAGGCGCCTCGACAACGTATCCTACCCTAATACGGCCTTGTCGGCTTTTTTGCTTGGTCTGGCCTTTTTTGTGCGCACCACGCTTGGCATAGTTCTTGTCGTCATAACGGTCTTTGAAGTTCTTAACAGACGATACAAGCACGTCCTATTGTTCGTATTCGTATTCTTACTTGTTTTAACTCCTTGGACCGTGAGAAATTACCTTCAATACCACGCCTTCATACCTGCCAATCTGGCCGGTGGCGTGGATCTCTTGGCTGGCAACCACGACAGAGCCACTGGTGAATTGATAGACCAGTTGCCAAAGCATATTAACGAAAAATACATTGGCCTTAGTACGGTTGAAGGCGACAGGGCGATGATGAAAGATGCTATTATCTACATCTTATCCAATCCTCTACAATTTGCAAAACTTACCCTCCTGCGGCTATCTACGTACTTTTCGTTCGCCCGACCGACCGGCTGGTGGTTCCACCTCTCTGGCACAGAACAAATCTTAACCCTTTTGTCTTCGGCATTATATTCGGTGATTTTATTTACTCTCGGATTAAGCGGAGTTGTCTTGTCGACAAAAATTATTAAGAAACAGGAAGATTCAAGCAATCGGACGGCTCTCATGTGGGCCCTTCTTTTCTCCATCCCCCTGTCCATAATTTTCATCATCGTCGAAACTAGATACCGATATCCCGTATATCCTCTTCTAGCAATCTTTGCAGGGTTTACCGTCTCCGTATTTTACCGAGAACGCCACCGCGCTGGGAGAATAATTCTAATAATGTTTGCAATCTTATCAGCTAATTCTATTTTCGATATTTTGAGAAATATCGGCCGCATCATAGAAAGACTTTCATAAATAAGAATGGAAACCAGCTACGAAGGGAAAGATCTTGAAGCGATGTTATTCGCAGAAAATTATCACCAATGGATACTTGACCAATTCAAGCCGTTTCTTGGGAATCATGTTCTAGAAGTCGGTGCGGGACGCGGAGATTTCTCTGTAGCGCTACTTAATAGTGAGAAGATCTCTGGACTTGTCGCGATTGAACCCTCAAAAGAGATGTATCCGATGCTCGAAAGGCGTCTTAAGGAAGACAGCCGGGTTATTTTCCATCAGGCAGTTTTTGCCGATATGTATAGGAAGTATCGTGAATATTTTGATTCAGTTATCTATGTAAACGTTTTGGAACATGTAGAAAACGACGCTCAAGAACTAACCTACATCCGTGAGTCGCTTAAAGAAGGGGGTAGAGTATGTATTTTTGTCCCTACCCTTCCTTGGCTTTATTCAAAATTTGATGCTTCAGTAGGCCACTACCGAAGATACACGAAAAAACAACTGAGGCAGCTCTTAGAACAAAATGGTTTTAAGATAGAAAAAATCTCCTATTTCGACATTGTAGGAATTGTTCCATGGTTTATATTCATCAAACTTCTAGGAGGGAAATTGGGGACTTCTAATGTTCTACTTTATGACAAGATAATAGTCCCTCTTATGAGAAGAATTGAATCGGTCATAACAGCGCCACTGGGAAAAAACTTGATTGCAATTGGCATAAAGAAATAAATAAACCCCCTCGCCGCATTAACGGCAAGGGGGTCATGGACGAAGATGGATCAGCCGGAGCGCCTCAAGATTGAGGAAGGTAGCATCGATTGGCCCATTGAATGTTCGTAGAGAAGAGCCGGCGCCCCCGAATTGAATGGAACGCCGAGAGTCTTGCGTACACGCTCCTCCATACGGTCGCGTTCTTTCACGAGGGAAGCCGCCGACAAGTGCTCAGTCCTGACGAAGGACTGATAGCCGCCCGGCTTGCCTTTGTAGTATTCGGCTACTTCGACAAAACTCGTGTCCTGCTGATACTGACGGTCTCCACCTTTCGGGCACGTGTAGACCCATTCGTTACCGCAAGTTACGGCTTCGTCATAGTACGGCGTGCCTGGGTACGTAGTAATGATAGTCAGGTCGAAGTCGTCTGGCTTAGCTGTAAGCAACCAATCTTGGGTTTCCGCCAAAGTCTCCCGGCTCTCACCGGGATGTCCGATGGACATCAGAGCCTTTACCTTGAGACCAGCGTGGTGAGCGATTTCGACACAACGGCTGTTGTCATCTCGAGTCGCCTTTTTGTCGATGTTTTCGAGAATCCGGGGCGAGCCGGACTCGAACCCGACCAGAATCCAGCGGAATCCGGCCTCATACATCGCTTCCGCCTGCTCTTCGGTAAATAGCTCCGACTTCACGAAACCTCGCAGCTTCCACGAGACGCCGAGTTCTTTCTGCTTCTCGGAGATGAGCCGCATGAGCGGAATCATATCGCGATTTACATTGAGCTCGTCGTCGTAAAGCATGAAGGCGCTACGATGGTAAGTCTCGTAGAGACTTACCATCTCAGCAACGACATTCTCTGACGAACGCTGCCGCACTCGTCTGAACGACGATGATGCTCGTCCGCCGCAGAACTTACAGCCAAATGGGCAGCCAAGCTGAGCAATAAGAGATAGAGCTCGTTCCCCATCGATGTGATAGTGGTACGAGTCGACATCGACAAGATGCCGAGCTGGGTACGGAAGCTCCGAGAGCCTGTCCTTAGTGAGGAAAAGTTCGGAGCGCGGGTCGTCGGCGTCGACAAGCTTTGGACTTGTCGGGGAAAGTGCGCGAAGAATTGCTTCTTCCCCATCTCCAGCGACCAAGACATCGAAAAGGGTTTCCATCTCGCGATAAGCCGTACGCGCCCTGGCCATTCCTTTCTTGAATGCAGCCACAGTCAGTGTGACGTGCGGGCCCCCAAGAATGACTCGGGCATCGCTTCGGTTTGCGCGCAGGACGCACGCGATAGCCGCGGCGGCGGGAAGTTGCGGGGTCGTAGCAGTCAGGCCGAAAACTCCGGCAGACGACTGCGTTGCGTGGTCCGCGATGGCCTGCTCGAAATTGGAAACACCGGAGAGGTCTATAACCTCGACCGGAATCTTCTTCTGTTCGAGTACCGCCGCCACGCGCAGAATCCCCAGGGACATAAAGACCCTTTCATCCAGGAGAAACCCGGATGGCGGGATAACTAGACAAACGGGCCCTTCCATCGGAAACCTCCTGTTAAGAACGCCTAGAGAGAGTATATACTTTAATCTCTAACTGACAAAGCGATACTTAATAATGGTCCAGAGTATTTTAAAACCGTGTCTCCAGTTTATTTTCTTCCCTTCCGCGTAACCTCTTGGGTGATAGTGTATCGGCACGTCAATGGGTTTATATCCTTTTTTCAGAATTTTGCATAGGAGCTCGTTGTCAAAGTCGAAATCATTTGTTTTTACCTCGATTGATTTTAGAAGTTTGCTTTCAAAGGCCTTATAGCATCCTTCATACTCGCCGGCATTGTGCCAATAAAGAAGATTCGTTGTCCAGGTGATGGCATGATTCCCCAGCCAGCCGAAAACACCAATCATTACGAAATCTCTCTCGCGCGACAATCTCGTTTCAATGCGCACTCCATTAGTGACCTTGGTCTTCCCGTCAAGTATCGGTTTAACCATGGCTTCGTAATCATTCGGGTCATATTCAAGGTCAGCGTCCTGGAAAATAACAATGTCTCCAATCGATTCTTTGATGCCAGCTTTAAGCGCGCCTCCCTTGCCGCGATTGGGTGTCAGATTAATGACTTTAAGACCGGTAACCCCCTTGAGAAGCTCGGCTGTTCCATCTTTCGAACTATCATTGACTATAATTATTTCTTTTTCCAAACCGCTTTCCGCCGCTCTTACTCGCCTGATTATTTCAAGTATGGTTTTCTCTTCGTTATAGGCAGGAATGACGACCGAGAGCTTCATTGAGCTGATTATTAAAGATTGCTACAATACATTACCATGCATTACCGATTTCTGCTTATTGCCCTGGCCTTCAACGCTGGAGCCAATATCTTGCTTAAAATTGGAGCCATGAGCGATAAGGGAACTGGCATCAGAGCGCTTCTTGAGAACCCTTACGCGATCGCGGGGGTCGCCATTTTCGCTTCCAATGTTTATTTCTATATCCAGGCTTTAAGGGTTCTTCCCATCTCTCTAGTCTACCCTATCATAACCGCAGCCGGATTCCTGATAATAAATAGCTACGGAATACTCATGCTAAAGGAGCCGGTCTCAATCTTGAGCGTAACGGGATACGTCCTAATTATTGTCGGTATTACTCTCCTGGCCGTAAGTTATAAATAACGCTCATATGAGCATATTAGCTAAAATCAAGCATCTCTTATACGGGCCAGAAATCACCATTTTCCACGAATTCCAGAAGCCCCCTTATGGCGGCGGCAATCAGTTTCTAATCGCCCTGGAAAAAGAGCTGAAGCGCAGAAGAGAAGATGTCGGCCGAAACAAGATTGGAAAAAATACCAAAGCCGTCCTCTTTAACTCCTTCAATTTCAACTTCGACCAGCTTAAAAGCGCGGCGGGCAAATTCCATCCCAAAATGGTTCATCGCGTCGATGGACCGATAAGCGCGTACAGAGGAGAAAGCGCCGAAATAGACAGGAAAATCTGGGCGTGGAACCATGAGCTTGCCGACAAAACCGTCTTCCAATCGCACTACAGCCTCGACAAGCATATCGAGCTTGGCCTGAATTTTAAGAGTCCGAGCGTCATTCCAAATGCATCAGATTCGGAAATCTTCAACAGGGCGGGGAGAATCCCGCCGCCGGACGGAAAAAGAAAAATCAAACTTATCGCCGTCTCATGGTCGGACAATTCCAGAAAGGGCGGCCCTTTCCTCGAATGGCTGGACGAAAATCTCGACCGGGATATTTATGAGCTCACTTTTGTCGGGCGCACCAAGGCAAGTTTCCACGGGGCGAAAGTAATCGGGGCCGTGCCGCCGGAAAAACTGGCGGAAATTTTAAAAGAGCATGATATCTACATCGCTCCGAGTGAGAACGACCCTTGCTCCAACGCTTTACTTGAAGCTCTGTCGTGCGGACTGCCGGCGGCTTACCTCAAATCCGGAGGTCACTCGGAGCTGGTAAAAGACGCGGGCGTCGGCTTTAGCGGAAAAGAAGAAATGCTTACGGCTGTAAACAAGGTGGCCGGCGATTATGAAAGTTATCAGAGTAAAATCAAGACGCTTTCTCTCTCGGAAGTTGCGGACAAGTATCTCGAAATATTGAAATGAAAAAGTATATCCCCAAATTTATCAAATATCCTCTCATTGCTCTATACGTATTCGGACGCTGCATCTTGCGCGGCTTGCCGGCGAAAGGCGTTCGGCTGAATCTGGCCGGAGTTCTGCCCCCCAAGGGCCCGAAAAAAATCGTGCATGGAGGCAAAGTAAAGCTCTTGCATCTGCGAGAGCGCTTCGGCGATACGTGGAAAAATTTCAATATCGCCTACTTCGTATCTAGCGGCCTGCCTTTCGCTCCGGCTCTTTGGATGAAAATTTATAAACTTTTTGGCATTAAAGCAGTTTGGAATCAGAACGGCGTAGCATACCCCGCCCTCTATTCCGAAGAGACCGTGAGCAGAATAAACCGCCTTTTAAAGCCGATGCATTTGAGTGACCATGTTATCTATCAGACAGAATTCACAAGGCGCTCTGCGGACAAATATTTAGGCCAGTTCCATGGCAATTCGTCCGTGATTATCAATCCGGTCGACACTAAAAAATTCAGACCGGCAAATGCTCCGCTGGCTGCAGAGCCTTTGGTTCTACTGATGCTTGGCAATCACTTCGAGTCGAAAGAGAGAATGGACGTATCTGTCGGAGCATTAAAAATACTCAGGGGAAAGGGCTTGAATCTTAAGCTTATAATAATAGGGCGAATGGATATGGACTATGGTGTAGAAGAAGGATGGATAGAGAAACGCGGAGCATACTCGCAGGAAGATGCTCCGGCATTATTCCAGTCGGCCCACATTTTCCTCCATCTCAAATGCCTCGACCCATGCCCCACCACCGTACTTGAAGCTCTGGCGTCCGGCCTGCCAGTGATAGGGCTGGACAACGGCGGTATGCCGGA
>ERZ1292632.1243-Hain-H43-01um-R2-1243-length-25554-cov-17_pt1 | contig 22654 bp, 33 predicted proteins | sample MGYA00564407_ERZ1292632 | MGnify/ENA primary metagenome ERZ1292632 (study PRJEB36523, sample SAMEA6512637) | groundwater metagenome | collected 2019-01-08 | study: AquaDiva: Metagenomics assemblies of 32 groundwater samples | reverse complement strand
GAGCGTTGTCGATGACCCGTGGCCAGATCGCACGCAGCACACGGATCCCCTCGGGTCCCCTGGTGGCAAGATGGGCGGCGAGGACCGCGGGAGCATCCTTCATGAATGCCGTGCTACGACCATAGACCGCGACCTTGCCGACGAAGTCGACGTCGCAGGCTGAGGCGAGACTGAGGATGGTGTCGAGCTGCTCCTTGGCCGAGACGTAGTAGGTCTGGCCGAAGCAACCGGTCACGGCAAACTGCGCCAAGGCCTCCTTGGGAGAAGCCTTGTAGGCGAGACCACCGGCGTGGTTGACGGCGTCTGCTGCTGGTGGCGTCTGTCCCCGGGTCGCACTACCAAAGATCTGCTTGTTGGCCATTGGAGGCCTTCCTTTCATTCGTCCGGATGTGGACGACGTGGCAGCCATCATAGCGATTGACCGCTGCTCGTCAACCCATATAATGCTGACCCAGTGAGTGGTAACGAAGCCGACCTCTGCGACACCTTTATCAAGGCGCTTGGCCCCGAATGGGTCGTCTATCCAGAGAGCTGCGGCTGGGACATCCTGTTGTCGCGTCATTCCGACGGAGCCCAAATCGGTGTCCAGGCGAAGATGAGACCAAGCATGGAAGTCTTGGTCCAGGCCATCTCACCCAAGCTCACCGAACCTGGCCCCGACTACCACGCCGTGCTTCTCCCCGACCAGACCTATGTCCGCAAGGGTCGTGAGCACAGAGGACTCTCCGGTCCCTGGCCTCAGCTCGCCACGGCTTTGAATGTCTGGGCCATTGTCTTGGACGAGCAACAAGGCTACTCGACATGGCCGATAGACCCTGACCACGACCGTGATCCGAAGTGTGCCCGAACCGGGTCGCTTGATGCCATGAGCCGCGATCCAAAGGGCTGGATCTGGCATCATCCCACACGACACACGCTTCCCGAGTTTGTTCCCAGGGTCAGGGCCGGGGTGCCATCGCCGAAGCAACTGACACCATGGCGCATCTCGGCGATCAGGCTCTGCATCAAGCTCCGCGAACAGGGCCACTTGACCAGCGACGACTTCAGAGCAGCCGGAGTCGATCTCCAGCGATGGACGCTGAAGGCCTGGCTGCAACCCGATGGCAAAATCGGCAGGTTGACGAGGTACGTCGCCGGTCCGACACCATTGCCAGACGCAGATTATCCGGACATCGTTGCACAGATGACCGCAACGAAGCCGGAGCCAGTTCCGGCCACAGAGGAGTCCAGATGCGACGAGTAGGAAGAACCATCATCATCAGGCCGCTGCGCAACAGCGGACGCAAGAAGGATGTCAGCGGGGTATTCGCTCTGGAGGCCAATCACCTGGCCGCACTCTACGACGTTCCCGACTCCCACATCATCGTCTTCGACAATGCCAAACCACCAGCGGTCAGATTCCAGGAGGTCTGCGCCGCCATCTCCGTGATTGTGGCCAGTCTCGGCCCCGGAGAGTTCATCGAGTCGGTCATCATCCTGTGTCACGGCTGGAAGACCGGTGACCAGATCGGCATCACGACTCACAACGTGCGTGTGTTCTGGGCAGCGTTCCATGGCAAGATCGCGGTGTATGTCACCGTGGCCTTCTACTCATGCTCCAATGGAGCCGACACCTCTATGGGACCCGGTGGTGATGGCAACCTCGCCGATGTCGCCAGGGACACTCTCTGCGTCCTCGGCTACGTCGACTGCCTGACCTTCGGTCACCTCTACGTCGCCCATGCCACCAAGACCGCGGACTTTCGAGTCTTCCCCGGCAACGGGTCTCACACCGGCGGCACCGGCGGCATCGACATCATCCCGGCCGGGCATCCGCAGCACCACGCCTTGGTCGTTGCGATGCGCAAGGCATCGGACCCCGATGGTCCCGGACCGGAGCCAATGACGTCCCTGCGCTGGAGGGTGCCGTGGATGTCGGAGGCCGAGATCATCGCCGAGCTGACGGCGACAGACGTCCTGGTCCACAACACCGGACGCGTCGAGCCTCCCAGTGTCTTGGAGCTGCAAACCGCCCTCAAGACCATCGGGCTCTACACCGGAGTCCTCGATGGCAAGTCGGGAAGACTCACTGTCGCCGCGGTGAAGGCATTCCAGACCGCGCATCCTCCCCTCGTCGTCGACGGCAGGCCGGGACCCAAGACCTGGGCCTCGATGCATGCCGCTGGCCTGCTCTGAGGTGACGGGGTAGTCTGGTCTCCGAAGCGTCGTCACGACCCCCTGTTCCCGGTTCGCCGGTCGAGCGAAGGCGTGATGACGCGATGCGGAGATCTGCCTGATGCGCCTCTCCTTGCTCCTCGAAGCGCTCCTCGACGAAGACCTCGGATTCAGCTCCTCGACATCGAAGCCTAGTCGCAAGACAGAGAAGGAGCTGCGCGACGCCCTGGCATCCTACGTCCTGGACAACGACAGGGATGCCATTGTCGCACGAATCGATGGTATCCGAGCCCTGCTCGACGCCGGCAAGTACAAGCGACTCCTGTCCATTGGTGATCACGGTGTCGCCTACCGATTCATCGATACCAAGACTCCGGAAGCGATGTCCAAGATCCTGGGTCGCGACATCGATTCGCCACGTGGTCGTATCGGTGCCACAACACTAGAACCGGACGACCGTGGGTTGTCGTCATGGACCGTGAACCCGCGCAGCCTGGTCTACTCCGGATTCTTCTCCGTGATTCCGACACGAAGCCATCTCGCTCTTCTCGAAGCCAGGACCAGAGACCCAAACGTGTTCTTCGGCAACCCGGACTCCATGGCTGCTGCCCTTGAGCTTGACCTCGGCTACGCCTTGGAGCGTGAGATACTAGCCGTGGGACCAGTCGCCTGTACCAGAGGATTCTGGTGCCTGAGAGACAACACGAGAAGCCTAGAGGGCCAGGCCATGGATCTTGTTGATGCCATGATCCAAATTCGGACTATCAAGACCTGGCCAGACTCCTACTACTTCCCGAAGACATGAGACCTGTTCGCTCTGCGCGACATCGAATCGACGGCTACTGGCGCCTCATCGGTACCAGCCGCTCGACCGGATCAGCCGTTCTCAGGCCATGACCAGAATCTCCCCTTGGCTGGCTGATTGGAGACGTGGACCACAGAGGTCTCACGCTCGATCTGCCGGCCATAGGGATCTGTCTTGGTCTCGTCTCCAGAGACGAAGACCAGGTTGCAGCCCGGCATCGGGGTGTTCGGCTTGTAGGCCGAGATCTCTCCCCATACCGCTGTCACCACGGCGTCGTGCCGAACCGAGAACTGGTCGGTGTAGACGACGTGAGACCCGACACTGAGTTGCTTTTCCACGATGGACTCGCTTTCCGCGGATCGGTGCCGCGCAGAGCGAACAGAACTCCCCTCCTTGGATCCTGGTCTCGGGTTGAAGGCGTCACCCATCGAGACACAGAGACCGTCATGACCAGCCGCCAGATTGCACGCCCAGCCAACATGGGCGACGCCACTACAGACATCAGTCATGCCGCCAAGGCTAGCACATCGGCGGAAGACACTGGGCTCGAACCAGATGGTCTCTCGACCACGCGCCGGGTAGCAGCCGGGCCCGGATCCAGATCCGGTTTGTCTTCCAAAGTCGCGGAGGAAACGACTGGGCTTGCACCAGACCCGGGGAGACCCGAGCGCACCGCTTTCGAGACGGGCCCAGCTCTACAGCCGGTTTCGTTTCCAGTAGCGGAGATCAGTGGTCACGATCCACATGCCCTTGACGAGCACCCTCGGCTTTCCAAACCGGGCCAGTCCCATGACTGGTTTGGTCTCCAATCGATTCTAGTGCCCGAAGTTTACTCCAAGTTTGAAGACTCGCCCAGTTGGATAGTGCGTAATCGTCTTGGTCTCGATGCCGCAGCAACAGTGCTCGATCCAGTCATCGAATCCTGCCTCTTCCTTGGTACCGACCTCGGCCACCATCCAGGTCATACAACCGATCTCGGCGGCGTACTTCACCATCTTGGCCAGTCTCACCGCAACGAAGTACCCCTGGTCCCCGTACCTCGATACCATCGAGGCGACGAGATCATCGAAGAGATCCTTGCCACTCGGCATCACATAGGTGAACTAGATGATATCCATGACGACTCCAGTGGTAGAGGAAGCAGGAGGACTCGAACCCCAGTCGTTTCCGACCCCATCGGCTTCAAACCGCGTCCAGCCCCATGGCTAGTTCTGCTTCCGTGGACCTATCGATAGGGACCGTTGGGCCGAGACTCCTTGTCCTCGACCACCACGATCCACCCCAGCGGGTGCAAGGCGAAGAGATGAACGATCCTGGCCCAGAGCCAGGCCACAATCTTGGATCGAAACCTCACAACTCGATGCTGTGGAACGTGTGGACCCCAGGCATCGAAGTCATGAGGCTCCCAGAACACGACCTTCCATCGCGCCACGGCTAGTGCCTCACCAGCGGAGAGGCTGTGACCATGTCGTCGGCTTGGATACCGATACCTGGCTTCTTGATAGCAAGGCTCCCGATGTCTGTGTAGAGCACGTTCCTGGTCGGTTTGACCACGACACCCAGCAAAGTCTCGGCACGACGCGTCTGGTCACATGAGCCCTGGTCCATGACATCGAGTCGCGTCCCTGGACACGGCATGTGTTCGCCGCAGCTCTGGCACACCGCAGCCTTGCCATCGCCATGGCACCCGGGACACTTCCGGGTCCGCTTCTTGGGGTCGCGACCGTTGCCCAAACAGGTGCGGCAGGTCCCTGTCCAGGCAACGTCACTGCGCTCCAACATCAGGATCCCTCCTGCTTTACATCTTGGTATGTAACCCCCGTGATGACCAAGTGCAATGCCACTTTGGAGACACCCATTCTTCTGGCTGTTGCACGCCTAGATTCAGTCACTGTGACACCGGACGAGTGCAAGGCCCTGACCTCTCTGACCTGAGAGTCGGATAGTTTTCGCTTCTTGTGAGCAGAACTGGTCACGGCCAAGCGTGTTATGCGCTCCCTGACGTGAGCCGGAATATCGGCATGGTTCTCGGCTGGCGTTCCTATGAGGATATTGTCAGTGGCATTGTTGACTGAGTTACCGTCCTTGTGCCTGATCTGGATACCAACAAACAAGGCGCGCTCACCGAACTTTTGGTAACCGGCCAGTTGATGGACACACACCGAGACGCGTCCGCAGCTAACGCGCATGTATGGACACGACTTGCTGCCTCCGGTTGGACTGGCAGACAACACTCGGCCCGACGGTGACACTACCGAACCGTCCTCAAGAACCACGTATCCGCGCTCAGACGCAGCAATCACATCAGCAACTGACTTGCTGCGTCTGAGCATCACGAGCCGTCTTCGATGGCCACGTTCCAGTACAGATACGAAGCCCACGCCGATGGCACATCCTTGAGATCGAAGTGCATCGTGATCACCGGCAAGAACTTCGGCTTCCGAGGCATCCGTCTCAGCGGCATGCCAGCCTGTTCTGGGGTTCTGTCCCGCTTCCGCTCGTTGCACGGGTAGCAGGCGCAGACGATGTTCTCCCAGACGGTGCGACCACCCTGTGACCGCGGAGTCACGTGGTCGTAGGTGAGCTTCGACAGCGGCAGCTTGCGGGCACAGAACTGACAGCTGAAACCGTCCCTTGCCGCGACATTGATCCTGGAGAACTTGACCGCATTCTTGCGGCCACGGATCGCGCGGAGAAGCCTGACCACGGACGGCATCTTGATCGTGATCGTGACGCTCCTGATCTCCTCGTCGTAGGTCTCGACGAACTCGACCTTGCCCTCGAAGAACAGAGTCACCGCACGCTGCCAGGATACGATCCGGTGCGGCTGCCAGGACTGGTCCAGCACCAGGGTTCTCATCACACACCTTCCATCCGTTGGTCCCTAGGACAGGAATTGAACCTGCACGCTCACTCGGAGCACCAGTTTCTGAAACTGGCGTGGCTGCCATTACACCACCTAGGGGAATTGTTAGCAGTGGGATCGAGAGGAGTTGAACCTCCACGGGAGTTACCCCACCAGATCCTTAGTCTGGCGTGTCTGCCATTTCACCACGATCCCAGATCTGACACAAGCGACCACCCGGAGAGTAGTCCAGGTGTTGACCTTGTCGCCCGTGTCGGTAGGAGGAGAGGGACTTGAACCCTCACGTCACAATGGACATCGGTTTTTGAAACCGACGCGGCTGCCAATTACGCCACCCTCCCAGGTGGCCTCGGACAGAAACAACCCGAGGCGCAGGAACAGGATCACTCAAAACCTCTCCCCACCACGGAGAGAGCTTCGCTCGTCGACGCAATGAATCGGTCAGTTCCGCGAGTGCTTGCCGGTCATATCGGGCCTCCTTGTTGAGGCCACTATGATTACTCAATACCCGTCTGTCAACCTCTACTTGAAGAGGTCGGTGTCGACGAACTCGGCACTGCTCAGCGACCAGAAGTCATCGGCGAGACCCCTGAGAACGTAGTCGTAGGGCAACCTGCCGTAGCCACGATCGCCCCACGTGGTACCCCAGCTATTCCTGATCAGAAGCGAGGCCTGGCTGTCATCGTAGCCGATGGCGACCACGGCGTGGCCGCCGACCAACCTGTCACTGGGTGCCGGGAACGGGATCCAGGCGCCTGACCCCATCGAGGAGTACACCGAGAACCCGAACATCACGGGTAGCCCCGCCGCCAGGGATGTCTTGATCGAAACCAGGAGATCTGCCGGAGACTTCCCCGGGGGATCGAGCCGGTAGTAGCGCAACGCCTGGAAGCTCTGTGCCGCGGCGTAGGCATAGGCATCGGGCTCGTCCTCGTACTTGGAGACGGCGTAGGGCCAGATCCTCTCCGGCGGCGCCCCAAACATCACCATGGCCTGCATCGTGGTCCTGAGGTGGGCTCCGGTGTCGCCTCGCCAGCCCAGCAACCGACGGGTCGTCTTGTAGAGAAAGAGCCTGGAGAGATCGATGTGCTTACCAAAGGCACGCCTCTGGAAGTATTCGAGCAACCCGATGCCGGCGTGAGCCGCACAGCTCCCGATGCTGCCCTGGTCCTCGACCGGCGAACACCACTGCCTCAGATCCACGACACCAGGCAGCTTTGACGACGATATCGCGATCTCCAGCGGCCTCGACTTCGCCAGGATCTCGTTGACCGCTGGCGTCATCTCGGTGAAGTCCCTGAGATCTGGGACATCCGGCATCCAACCCAACCCATGTTCTTGCATCGGCTTCTCCTCTGCCTGCTTCGACTTGGTACCTGGCGTCAGAGTCGCACTGACGTCCTCGCCTTGTAGGGGCGTCGCTCTCCTGTTGAGCTAGCCAGGCAGGGGTCTGTTGTTTCCGGTCAGTGTTGCATTCCGAGGGACAGATCGGGCGGGCCCAACCCCAGTGGCGATCCCGATCCGGCTCCTGCGGCCATTGCAACACATCAACTAGGAGAGACAACCATGGACGACAAGACAATTCCCAAGCCCAGGGATTAGCTGAGCCTCTCGGAATCGAACCGAAGAGCCTGTAGTCCTGTCAGCATTTGCCTCAGTCTGTGTGACTGGATTCGCACCAGCGGCCTCCCGGCCCCGAACCGGGCGCTCTACTCGCTGAGCTACACACAGATGGTCGCGGCGGTGGGACTCGAACCCGACTCGACAGCCGTATGAAAGCCGCCTCCCTCCCAGGGCACCGCGTCACGTCATTTCTTGTAGCTGAACCTCTTCGACTCTTCGGCAGCAAACCATGCCACAGACTTGCCCTCCAGCTTGTCGACGATGGAAGCAATCATCCCCATCGTGGCCAACCCGGCCTTGGTAGGCTTCTTCGCCTTCATCGCCTTGGTGGCCTCGACTCGGATCTCGGCAAGCCCGAGATGCAAGATCCCAGGCTTCGAGTATCTGGCCATGTCGTGGAGCGAGATCATGACCTGGGTACTGATCCAGCCATCGAGGGCGCCACCGTAGGTAGAGACCCCAGACTTCCACTGCGCCAAGGCGTCCTCGAAATCGGCGGCGGCGCCTTCGGGATCGGCGTGACGATGACCCCAGTAGGAGCCCTTGGTCTTGGCCTCGGCTTCGTCGGCAGCCATCTGGGTGTCATGCGCCACCCAGGCCTCCTTCATGCCTCCGAGCAGCCTGGAGACGATGTCGCCGAAGACGACCCAGAGCTTCTTCCAGTGCTCCTGGTCGCCGAGAAAGACCTGCTTCTCGGGCAGGTACTTCTGGACCACCCGTTTCTGGTTCGGGCTCAGCGAGCCACCGGCTTCAAGCTGGGCGATGAAGTCAGCCAGGATGTCGATGCGCTCCCAGCCTGGGATCGTCTTGACCAGGGCGATGTCTGGCTCCGCGGCCTTGATCTTGGCTGCCAGCTCCGCCGCCTTGTCGACCCTGATCGCTGGAGACACCGTCCTCTTGAAGGTGATCTCGACGCTACCCCAGTCGATGTCAAGCTTTGGCTCCGTGGCAGTGGGATGTTTCACCTTGGCCTTGCCAATGGCAACGACACCACCGGAATCGACGACAAAGACCTGGGACCAGTACCTGGTCTTAGTGATGTCCGATTTCCCGTAGCCCTCGATCCTGTTCATCGTGTAGAAGGCACGGACATCGGGTCCAGAGAAACCCTGGCTTCTCGCCCAGGCCATGGCGCCGGTACTCGGATCGCTCTGGACACCGATCTTGTCGAGCAGGAAGCTGCCCTGCTTCTCCGACTTCCAGAGCCCGGCATTGAACTTGGCGAGACCTGACAGCGAGCGATCGATGTCATCCTCGGCCAAGGCGATTTCGAGTTGTTCCGAGACAAGCACGACCCCAATGCTACATCACTGGAGTCCTCGATGGGAGTCGAACCCACGTCTTCGGTTTCGGAGACCGACGCTCGATCCACTGAGCGACGAGGACAGATTGCCCAGGGTTTTCAAGCCCGAGCCGGTATCGTGTCCAATCGGCAGACCAGACACGCCCCCGAGGCTATCACTGCCGTGAATCGCCCAGAACCCCGGGAAGGAATCAAACCTTCGACCTCCGCGTCCGTAGCGCGGCGCTCTGTTCACTGAGCTACCGGGGCATAAGTCTTTTCGGTTGATGAGAACCAACCACCAGGTCGGCGTGTGCCAATCGTGGCCAATCTCCGGTTGATCGGCAGCGCTACTGTTCGAGCAACACGACGACAGGGACGGGACGCCTGGTGGTTGGCCGGCATGCCAACAAGAACACGCCTTCGACCGCACTGAGTCTGTCGTGCCTGGTGTTGCGCCCCGACAGCCTGCTATGACACTACATCTCCGCCCGTATGATGTCGAGCCGAACTCAAGTATGGAGCCCCCCCTGGGAATCGAACCCAATCACGCGGTTTAGAGGACCACAGCCGGAATCCATCCACGGGGGCATCGCCAGGCATCCCAGCCAAGCATCTCGGGTCACTGCGTATCGAGGAAGCATCGCCGAGTCGGGCCCATCCTGAGTGGCAAGTCGGAGTCGCACCGACCTCAACGGTTTTGCAGACCATCACCATCACTGGATGGAGTTGCCACATCGGGACCGACGAGTAAACGACCAAGACGTCTATGGTCCTGGTTAGGGACCTTTCCTGTAGTCCTGATCTGCATTCGGCCCGGAGCGACCAGCGGGAATCGAACCCGCACCATCTGCTTGGCAAGCAGATATCCTACCGTTGGAAGCATGGTCGCATTGGTGGGCGGCGATGGACCTGGTGTTCAGCCAAGGTCTTCTCGCACGGCCCGAGATCGTGACTCAGACCTAGGACGAGTCGCGAAATCTAGCTCCGACTGACATCGGTGCCAGGAGCGGGTAGTCGGATTTGAACCGAGATCTCAAGGCTTGGAAGGCCTGCGCCCTACCGTTGGACCATACCCGCAAAGATGCCTGTCATCGGGATGGACTCGAACCACCTCGCCGCGGAGTTAGAGTCCGCGTGCTTCCCACGAAGACCGATTCAAGGCCAGGGTGACATCAGATCCGGCCGGGCTCTGACACCACCCCTTCGGTCACCACAGAGATTACTCCGCAGCAACCCGGAGCCCCAGGTCGGACTTGCGCCGACCTCTCCTGCTTACGAAACAGGCACCTCGCTATCTAGGTCTCTGGGGCCTATCAATCGATTGCTACTAAGGCATTTGATAAGTAATCAAGCCGACCAGTTGTCGACAGGGTCGTATGTGGCCTGCGCTTTGAAGCCTTTCGGCAACCGCCCGCATCACAACATGGAGTTGCCCCCCATGAAGCTCGCTGAGACGCCGGTTTTTCGACGTGTTCGCTACCTTAGGGACCGTTATTGTAGACCCGATCTGCATTCGGCTTAGAGCCCTAGCTGGGAATCGAACCCAGTCCGGCGACATACCAAGTCGCTGCACGGCCTTCGTGCTGCAAGGGCAGAGGAGACAACCAGAATTGCTGAGAACAGTTTACGCGCTCTACCGCTGAGCTACCGCCTGGTTGATTCAGGCAGGCCAGGACTTGAACCCGGCGACCTCGTCCGCCGTATGGATGTATTCCCAACACGCATTTGTCTCCAGAGCCAGCGACCGGGATCGAACCGACAACCCCCTGCTTACAAGGCAGGTGCTCTACCGTTGAGCTACGCTGGCATCAAGTAGTGGACCGAACCGGACTCGAACCGGTAGCCTCCCGAGTGCAAGCCGGGTGCTCTGCCATTGAGCTACAGGCCCAGGCGAAGCCTTCCAAGAAGGCCTCTCATCACGCGACCGATACGGTAGTCCCAACTGGAGTCGCACCAGTCTCCTCGGCGTGTCGAACCGATGCTCTACTGATGAGCTATGGGACCATGGGACCATTGCACGAGTGAATACTGGTCCGGGATCGAACCGGCCCTAGCCGTCGCCATGCTCCACCTTGGAGCTAACCAGCAACACTCGGTACACCCGTCAGGAATCGAACCTGCCCTTCCCGGTAATCGGCCGAGCGCCCCACCTTGGAGCCGCGGGTGCATAAACTAGGGTATATGATGGGACTTGCACCCACTTAGCCCGGAGTCACAATCCGAGGGTTCGTCTCTTCACTCCTCATACACCAGAATCGGAAGACCAGAGTCGGCCAGACTTCATGGGCTTGCGCCCAGCAATGTAGTCCAAACCTGCATTCTTCCGGAGTCCCAGGTGGGGATCGAACCCACGACCCTCGGTTTAGGAAACCGATGCTCTGTCCACTGAGCTACTGAGACCTAGGTCGGCCGGGACTCGAACCCGAAACGATCCGGTTATGAGCCGGGTGCTCTGCCAAGTTGAGCTACCGACCCCAGGATAGAAGCCAGGACAAGTTATGCAAGAGACTTGGTGTCCGGGCCAGGTCCCGGACCGCTACCACCGAAGTGGCAGCGGCTGGAGTCGAACCAACTATGTAGTCCCTCGCGGCATTCCTAGCCGGTACGCCATACGGGGATCGAACCCGTCTACTCGCCTTGAAAGGGCGACGACCTCACCAGAAGTGCGTAATGGCGCCTAGCGTCGCTGGCGGGAGTCGAACCCGCGTTTCCGGCGTGAGAGGCCGGCTGCCTAGGCCACTAGCAAGACAGCGACGTGGTGGAAATGGCGAGAGTTGAACTCGCGGCCTCCCGCGTGCGAAACGGGCGCTCTCCCAACTGAGCTACATCCCCAGTAGTGGATCCGGTCGGTATCGAACCGACGACCTTCTGACTGCCAGCCAGATGCTCTCCCAACTGAGCTACAGACCCGATTTAGATCCGCCGATGCAGCCTTTATGTCTTCCCGTGGCCACGGGCCTACAGTCCAGCTACATCGACTTGGCACCCTTGATCCACCGGACTCGCCGAGCCTAGCGGAGGGTGCCCATGGTCAGAGTAGAGGGAGTTGAACCCCCGTGGCGCGCTCCCAAAGCGCGTGCCTAACCACCTAGGCTATACTCTGATGGTAGTGGTCAGTCAGGGAATCGAACCCTGTTCTCCGGCTTTTCAGACCGGCGCTGATGTCACCAGACTAGCTCACCGACCGCACCCCTGGATTCTATGCGAACCTTTCCCCAAGCTGATCGGACAAGGAGACGCGACAAGGGACCGCGTTTGGCTGCTTCAGAGGGAGTCGAACCCCCAACCGTCGGGCTAACAGTCCGCTGCTCTGCCATTGAGCTATGAAGCAATAGCGCCATCCCTAGACCATCGAAGATCCGGCAGGCTCTTCCGGAGTCTGCACTTGGGAGAGCGGCGCCCCGTATGGGGATTGAACCCATCTCACCCGCTAGACAGGCGGGCTGCGACCCCAGTCGCATCACGGAGCAAAAGCCTTGGGAGCCGAACGTCACCCGTGTCTGGGCCAGATCGCTCGGTAGTCCGTTCGGCGGCACGCCAGGAAGGAATCGAACCCTCTGTAGTCGGTTTTGGAGACCGACCCGCTGACCCGCAAGCACTGACGTATACACAAGCTCGACGACCAGGTCAGGCATAGACATCTGGTTGCGATGTAGTCCGTGCCAGCATTCGTCGAGTTAGATCGGGCGGAGGGAGTTGAACCCCAACCGCTTCCTGGATCAGAGCCAGGAGCCCCACCTCGGGTCGCCCGAATAGAAGCGAGTCCCCTTTGGTTGAAGGAACCCGCGCGATCCGTATTCAGTTTTCAAATCTAGGACCCCAGAGAAGGAGTCCAGTGGGCCGCCAGAGAATCGAACTCTGCTTCACTGAGTAAGAGTCAGCGCTCTCCCTTGAGATTTGCAGCCCGTAGCTTCCTGGCCAACTTTCCGTACTTCAGTCGGTTGGCTTCTCGACATGCGTCACATCGACATTTGCCACTGAGATACATCGCGGCGGTTCCGTGGGTTCTAAGCTGTCTTCCAAGATCCGATTCGACCGTCTTCTTGGTATGGCACTCCTGGCACAACAACTGACACTTGGCCAGCTCATCCATGAACCGCGGCAGGCCGCATGACACCATCCGCGCAAACTTCATGGTCTTTTTGGTACGATCAACGTGGTCTACCTGAAGATCCTCCTTGGTTCCGCATCCGACACAAACACCACCCAGTTCCTTGATCGCAAGAGCCCTGCGATCACGGTACCGCTGAGCCATGTAGACACGCATGTGCTCTGGGTTGGAAGACATCAGGTGGGCCCGAGAGGATTTGAACCCCCATCTCAGCGAGTAAAAGTCGCGCGAGTTGCCGTTACACCACGAGCCCATGTTGGAACCGCGTGGCTTCGTTTGAGTCTGGTCAACATGGTGGAGACAGCAGGAATCGAACCTGCCATGCCCGTAAGGGCGCCTGGTTTACAGCCAGGTGGGCCGCCGTTGGCCCGTTGCCTCCGTGGTGTTTAGAAACGAGAAAGGCCGCCTCGGTTTCTTTCCCGGGCGGCCTCGACAACGAGTGACTCGTAATCGATTGGCCCTAGCCCGGGTTACCCTCGTGGCGTGCGTAGGTAGGGGCGCACGAGGGCAAGGCAATGGCGGCGAAGAGCTGCTTGCTCCTCGTCATCCCTGCTTCGCGCCATGTCGCCAGTGATCTCATCTCAGGTGTCTCCAGGCTGTGACAAGCCGGTGCCGATGTCAATGGAGAATGTTATCTCCGGTTGCGAGAGGTGGGATTTGAACCCACGACCTCTGGGTTATGAGCCCAGCGAGCTACCTGGCTGCTCCACTCCGCGACAACAGCATCGCACCTATTGAGACGTTGTCAACACCTAGTCTCTGGTCTTTTTCTCTGCCACGGCGAGAAGTGTCTCGGCTGGCAGCCCGATGCCACGAAGTGCCTCCAGCCGGACGTCAATCCAAGACCCGTCGATACGAGGCGATGTGGCCAGGATCTCAGCCACCAGCTTGGCTTCGTTGCCGACGAAGACCAGCATGGGCCCGTCGACAACAGCGGAACAACCGTTGTTGGGATGGCCATCGGCAGCCTTGTAGGAGCCGATGCCACAGACGTAGCACTCGGCATAGCCGCCAGAGTCGTAGAACGGATTGAACCGTGTCTGCGACGGCACCATGTGTGTCTCGTCGCTTCGATTCGACTTCACCAACCCGCGTGATTCCCGTGTCTTGGCCAGAAGCTCTTCATGGATCGATGGGTTCTGGGCACGCCAGTTCTGGATCCCGGTGTTGGGTCTCCAGCGCTGGTGCTCCGCGGACCACGTCGCCAACACCTGGAGTCTGTTGAGGTCTTCAGTGGCGCCCGGCGTCCCGGCGGGAACCTGCTTCCAGCTACCGTGAAGCTGGTTAGGCCCGGCTTCCCAGACGCACCAGAGTCCGAGGTCACGAGCCGCCGCAGCCAAGCGATGTTCCCCGGCCCACGGGATTCGACGGCTACCCCATTCCTGATCGAACCGAGCCCACATCTCGTCCGTGGCACCGTTGCTGTATATGTCTGGGTGATCGGTTTCGAGGCTGGAGACGTCGAGGCCACAGACCTCGTAGATGCAGTTGCAGGCGATGGCCTGGCCGCCACACCTGGGGCAACCTTCCATGTCGCAGCCCTGGACATGCAGCTCGCCAGGTTGCACCCCACAGTCTCCGCATGGTCTCGTCATGGACACTCCAGTGATCATCCCGGTGCCACGGTCATAGGTGACGACACAGGACAGCGATCCACCAATACCAACGATGTCGCCTGGCGACAACTCGTAGACTCCGCCGGTGACGACACCACCAACCGGAGTCGTAACCTCATCGGGCTCGACAACCTCGATTCGAGTCACCGAGAAGTCGATGTCTCCAAAGCCCTGGCCTCGTTCTTCGCCCTGATCTCCTTCATCCAGGTCTCGTGCTCCTCGGCTCTTGCCATCTCCCATCTCTCCCTCCCCGCATGGATCCCGGCGACATGGGCAAGACCCGAGATATAGGCGACGACCTTTTCTTTGGACCAGGCATGAAGCATCAACGACGTCGGCCCGAACTATTGTAACCAGTATCTAGCCGTGGTCAACCCTCGTTGTCGCCGAGGTCTGATGCCTTGGCCTCGCCCTCGCTGCTCTCGCTGACCGCCCGGTCACCAGGCGTCTGACAGTTGCCGTGGCGCTCCTCACGGATCGCATACTTCGCCCATGACGTCATGTAGTCGCCGAAGATCTGAAGCATCTCGCCAATGGTGAGGTCGTATTTCTCCTCGATGGCGGCAAAAGCACGCCGGAACTCGACACTGGCCTCGGCAACAATAAAGGTTCTGGGATGGATCCGCATCAGGCCGCCTTTCGGGGAAGCTCGAACTCAGCATCCTGGAACGGAGCCGCCAGCTTGTTCTTCACCACCTTGGCTCGCACCATGCTGCCGCCGATGCCTCTGACATCGATCCGCAGGCTGCTGTAGTACCGCACCGCATTGGTGCCGGGTCTGAAACCGAGCTGTATTGGCGACGCCGGCTCGGTCAGGAACATCGCCGTCGACCCGACACGAAAGGCCACCGCAGCCATGGACCGCAGCACCTGACTCAGCTCCCCGGCCACGGCACTGACCGTGGTGTCGTCGCACCCGGGCTCGATCTCATCGATGACGACGAGGTCCACGGCTCCACTCCGCATCAAGACATCCGCGATCTCCAGGGCCTGGACGACGTTGTCCGGCTGCGAGACCAGGATCTTGGAAACATCGAGTCCTGCCGCAGCAGCGGCATCGATGTCGAAGACGTGCTTGGTGTCGACGAAGGCCACGATGCCATTGGCACGTTGAACCTCGACGGCAGCCAGAAAGGCCAAGGCCATCCGGCCGGTTCCCGAGATCTCGATGAGACGCCCCTTAGGATAGCCACCGATGCCAGTGGCCTCATCCAGCGAAGCCACCCCGCTCGGAATCACTGCGATTTCTTGAGCACTCATCTCGTCCTCCGACACAACCAAGATGTATTGCTTGGATGAATTGTCAACCAGGCGTCTTGGCTTCGTACTTCGCCCGAAGCGACTCGTAGAGCTGGCGATCTTGGGCCTCGGCAGCGGCTGCCGCGGATTTCGCCGCCTTCTCCTTCACCGTCTGTTTCGCAGCTTCAGCTTCGGCCTTGAGCCGTCGCACCTTGGTGGCGACACCGGCACGCAGCATCGTCTCCAAGTCGTCGACTCGGCGATCGTTGGCTTGGTCCTCATCTTCGGTGGCGAAACAAGACGAGTCGGGCTTCGGACAGTGAATCGATGCCTCGCCCGAGGACTCCATGCCGCACAGCCCCTGGACATGGTTGCCCATGAGACCCATGGGGTCGTCTGTAACGATATGCACGAAGGATGCATGCTCGTCGTGGATCCAGAGTCGAGACGCGATGTAATCGATTGTGGCATCGATGCCGTCACGAGTCACGATCTCCAGATCTGAGTCTCCACTCTCGGTGACGCAGTTGCAGCTACGTCCACAGGTATTGGTGAAGTTGGACCGGTAGCTCAGCACAAACAATCGCTTCTGCTCAGTCATCACATTCGTCCTCTCCACTTCGCTGTCTGAACGTAGGCCTGCATCCTCTCCTCAGCCGTGGCATTGGCGGTGGCTCCTATCCAGGGCTCATGAGAGAAGGCCTGGTTCAGGGTGCCGTCGCCGAACCTCCAGATGAAGCAGGTCAGGCCCACATCCTTGCCCCAGTGCTCGGGTCGTGAGTCCAGGGAGACGACGAAGCAGATCCCAGGATCGGAGCCGAAGTGGTCGACTCTGAACCTTCGCCCGTTTTCGACCAGGATCTCTCCAACCCTCGGCTTGCCCTTCAGCATCAGAAACAGATCCCATCGTCGTCGTCAGTGACTTCCAGCTCGGACGGCGCGTTTCCGCCACCCAGAAGCGCAGGCGAGATGTAGTAGGCTTTCTCCTTGGCCTTCTCGACTTCGTAGGCCTCGTCGCTCTCGCCCTCACAAGCCGGGCAGTCGGAGTCGAAGAGACCGTCGTCAGACGACACCTTGATGCCGGGATGACGGGGACAGCGACGGGCATCGCCGAAGCTGGCACCGATCTCGTGGGCGAGGTGTTCCTCGTAGCCGGTCAGCTCGTCGGGGCCCTCGTATCCGGAGCCGGGGGTCTCAGCTTCTTGCTCCGGAGGCCCGGTGTCAGGTCCGTAGCCACAGTGGCCATCGTCGAGCTTCGGGAACAGCTTCGCCACCTTGATCGAACTCTCCACCTTCGTGGTGCCGTAGCTGCTGACAGCGTAGTTGAAGGCCTCACTGATCTCAGGGGTGTCACCGACGTAGCGGGCAGCGAACTTCTGGGCGCCTGCCAACGTCTTGAACCCACGGCTCTTGCGGAAGCCATCGATGCTGCTTGTCGTGACCCGAATCGTTTCCTTGGTGGCCATGACTAGATCCCCATCTCTGCTCGGGCCGAGTCCACAAGCTCGTTGAAGTAGCGAATGACGCTTTCGGGAGGGGTGCTCTCGTCCTGCGTCTGAATCACGCCAACGATCCGCGCCGCAACCAGCCCCCACTGAATCTCGGAGCTGAGGTGACCCCACCCGGGTCCCAACATCGCCTTGGCTTCGTCGATGCAACGACCCGCGATCTGTTCCGAGTGCGTTCGTCTCGCCTTGCGTGCCATCTCAGCCTCCAGACACCACTAAAGTAAGACGTCTGGGTCGTCTGTCAAGCCAGCTACTTCACGAGCTTCCAGCCAAGATTGACCATCTTGACCAGGGGAAGTCCGAGAAACGCGGCTCGGTTGGTCGCGTTCAGGGCATTGGCCACCGTGGTCACCATCTTCGCGGTGAGTACATCGACAGCGATCTCGTGGCGACGACCCTCGGCGACAAAGCCTAGCGTCGAGTAGCTGTGAGACTCGACGATCGCCTTGAGCTGGGCGTAGCGCGCCTCGCCATCCGCCAACGGCTGGACATGCTCCGGGTCTTCGTGGACGTCTTCTTGGTTTGTTGCTTCCATCGCTGCCTCCAGGCATCACTAAAGTAAGGCGTCTCCGCGGTTTGTCAACGTGTTGCCAAGTCAAACCGATGTCCTATGATGACGGCCATGTCAGCAGAAGACGACGAGACCTGGACCCTTGCCAAGCTCCGCGAGCTACTCGACGCCAAAACCAGCGAACTGGAGGCCCACGCGGCTACCAACGACAAGCTCCGAGACGAGAACAGAAGTCTCGAATCCAGGATCAAGTCGACGGAATCTGGCTGGTCGCTGCCACGTCACGAGGACCACGACCCCAAGCTGCCATCGCCCCGTCTGGAAATCGAGTTCATCCCCTACGTCAGGAGTGATGGTACCGAGACCTGGGAGACACACGACGCCGAGTTCAGGCTCGTCTACACCCGTGTGGGCGGGGTCTCCAAGGTGGTGCCCCTCAACCGAACCACGCATTATGGTGGTGACGACCTGCTGCCTTGGCACGGCGTCTCGATGCCGAGTGCCGAGGCTCACGCGATCAAGCTCGTCAACTCGCTGTACAGGATGAGTGCCGAGGCCTGGCATGACGCCATCCATCTCGGGCTACCACTCTACGTCTATGGACCTGGGGCTCCGACTCGTGTCGATCCGATGAAGTCGGGACACATCGGAGCCATCACACAGGCCGAGCTTCATGTCGCTCATCATCTCGGAGAGCAGGGACACGGGGCCGACTAGACTCGCCCATTTCCGTCCGCATTGGTGGGCTGGCAAACTCCCACAGCCCCGGGCCTTGTCCTGGTCATCTCCACAGTGGCGACCAACGCCTGGTCTCGAACCAGGTCTCCGTTCCCAGGATGGCTAGTCCTGGGTCCGGCGCCCCAAACGGCTCGTCGGTCCGGTGACCAAGGTCTCCTCTGGGCTGCCAAGCCCGAGACCGTCATCACCCGAAGAGGTCAAGTAGCTCTGGAATCGAACCAGTCAGGATCCCCGGTGGCCAACCCCAGGTCTCCCAGCCCCAAACGGCCGCCGTCCTCTTCTCTTCGCCTCTACAATAAGGCGTCACAGACGTCTGTCAAGACAGGGTGGCCTTTACTGTGGACCCGGGACCGGGTTGGGCTTCTCCATGTCGTCCGTGAGCGGACACCCGACGCAGATCCCACGTCCACAATGTGGACACAGGGAGTCGTGCTGACGTCCGCGGCGCCCGTCGTCATCAGGCATACGTGGGATGCTACCGCGCCGAGACCCGGATGCCTTGGCAGACTTGATGTCCGTGGTCGGCTTGAACCGCTTCACGAAGTCGATGAGCCCGACATCGATATCTACACCCCTGGCCACAGACACCGCCGATGCCAGCTTGATCAGGTTCTTGATGTCTCGACCGGAGAGGCAGTCATGCCTGGCGACGATGGTGTCAATGGCTTGATCGGTGATGGCGACACCAGCGGTATCGGAGAGGATGCGCCAGAGCTTGATCTGGTGCTCCACCGAGGGCAGCGTGTAGTTGATCCTGGCCACACACCTCGATGCGATGGCGTCGTCGACACTATTGGCACGGTTCGTCGTCATGAACAGGGTGCCGTTGTAGTATTCGAGCATCCTGAGAAAGACACCGACGATGGCGTTCTGTCTGAGATCTTTGCCCCTGGCCATGACGTAGACATCGGCTTCGTCGAGCAACGCGATGGCATTCCAGCGTTGTGCCCTGGCAAAGATCTTGGACAGCTCGGATTCGAGTTTCTCCGGTGAGACACCAAGCTGGGCGCATTGCACCGAGTAGAGCGGTCGTTGCGTCGCCTCGGAGTAGACCTCGGCAGTGAGCGTCTTGCCTACCCCGGCGGGTCCGGCGCAGAGGATCACAGAGCCGCCGCCCTTGTTGGCGACGATGTCTTTGAAGGCCGAGGATCCTGAGATCAGGATCTCGACCAACGAGATCGTGTCCTCGGGTAGCACCAGCTTTTTCGCCAGATCGGTGTCATAGGCATAGATCTCGACGGCTCCGACGTGGACGCTCAGCCTGAGGTGTCGCCTCAAGTCGAAGACGGCAAGGACCGGATGTATCGGGATCTCGATCTCGGGTCGCTCCTCGACATCCTCGATGTCCAGATCCTTGCGAGACCTCTGGTCGTCTTCTTCCTCGGCGTCATCGTTGAGGTCGTCATTGCTGTCGTCCTCGCCATCCTCGTCACTGGTCCCCACGGACATCGTCTTCCGGTTCCAGAACCAGAGATCGACGCTGTTCTCGTGACGGCTCTGATCTTCCTTGTCGGTCTCCTTGTAGACATCAACTAGGAGTCTGGCCGGGGTGCCATCATGGTCAAGGATGATGTCAGACTTGTACCAACTCCACTCCTGGGATGGGTTGCCATCCAGACTATCCGAGGCCTTGCCTCTGCCCAGGAGCTGGAGACCGATCTGTGGCTCCAAGACACGATGCTTCTCGATGTCGGCGAGGTACTCCTCGCGCATGAAGTCGTTCTCGGCGTAGTAGTTCCGCTTCGTCAGCGCCTCGGCCACGGTGAGATGGAGACAGTCCTCGGCGTGGAAAGTCTCCACTGCCTTTCGTCGGGTCCCGAACTCGAACCAGAACAGCGCCATCGTGACACTGGGTGGTTCGTCGTAGTCTCCGCCACGTCTCTGCTGTGGCGGATGATAGACGACGCGCTCGACATAGTAGGGCCACATCACCTCGCTGCTTTCGTCGCGTTCGTAGACACGGTGACCAGGGACATCCTGGAGGTAGGCCCGCAGCATGGCGGCGAACTGCTCCACGGTTCGTGGCTTCGTGGTGTGGTCCTTGGCCGAGATCCTGGCCCAGGCTCTGATATCCTTGAGCAGCATCGCGGCGCCCTTGATGCTGCTGTGTGGCGCCACCGTCTCGGCCAGTCTCAACAGACGCTTCGGCGTGATCTGCTCCAAGTCGATCTCGGCGTACTTCCGCCATCCAAGCTCGCGGTCCGTGGTGATGCCGTAGTGCTTGAAGGTCTGGAGACCACCCATGGCCTTCCAGAGCTTTTCCGGGATCTTGGCTTTCATCTGATCTTATCCTCGACGAACATGCAGTGCGTGCGCAAGTATTCTCGAATACGTGGCACGTGTGCCCGATCCGATGGACGGCGACAAACCATGTTCCCGTCGCGATCGGTGACCATGCACAAAGAATCAGGGCTAGCTGCACAGGTGGGACATGCAACCGCCAACGCCTTTTCGTGAAGAGACGCCATCTAGACCTCGCTGGCAATGATGCTACCGTCGTCGAGGACATCGGTGACCGTTGCCTCCATGGTCCCCTGGTCGTCGGTCTTGATCTCGACCACGGCCTCTTCGTCCAGGTAGGATTCTCGAAGCCGATCCAGCTTGTTTCGTAGCTCACGCAGCGTCATCACGGTCTCCTATCGCAGCCAGAGGCACTCGAACCCAGGGTTCTGGTAGAACTTCGATGTCGTCGAGGCCAGAACACGTCCGCTGGAGTCACGACCCACACTCCAGATCCATGACTCGGTAGCGGCTACGCAGAAATCGTGGTCTCCGATGGCCAGATCAGGAGGCAAAACTAAGTCACCGTCCCAGGTCTTCGGATAGATTCCGACGTCAATGGCCTCGCCCCTGACCAGCTTTTGCTCCATTGCCTTGTTCAACATCTCGCCCACCTTGCATCGTTGTGTTCGTCAGTCAACCTGTCGTCGTCTTGGCGACATCGGGCTCGATGCCAGCGGCGGCAGCGATTCGATCCAGCCCCTGGATCGCGTCCCGGTGGACCTGAATCGCGGCAATCGAGGCAGCGATATCGGCACCCTTGGAACCCAGAGACCTGGCACTGGATTCGCTACAACGCGACTCCAAGTCCTCGACTTCAGACTTCACCCAGCGCAGCTCCGCCTGGATACGACGCTCCATGCGCTCGATCTCGCCTCTATGGATGAAGCGACTCAGCTTGAGGGCCTCGGCCACCTTGCCACCGATGGACATCGGAGCCGGCGTCATCGGAGCCCCAGTCTCGATACTGGTGAGCAGCCGTCTGGTATCGACGCTATTGGCCTCGCCTTGGTTCAGAGTCGTCGCGACGAGAAGGCCGGCTTGGTCCAGGGCCGCCACGGCAATGCGAACCCAGTCTGACGCCGAGGTCTGTGACCATGGCTCGTTGAAAACTGCCTTGATCTCGTCGGAGCTGGCCGACTTGTACCAGATCACGGCCTCGATCCATTGCTCCGAAGGTGTTTTCGATGTCGTCATGCCTCGTCTCCTCAGCTCCTCGAACCAAACCATCTGCATCAACCAGCTCTTGCGTTCGCCTCGCATCACTTCGCCTTGTCAGGCTCCAAAGCCCGAAGACTTTCCGCGGCAGAGTCGAGGCGAGCCAAGACGTCGATCTCGCCGCAGCACTGAGCCTCGGCCTCGCCTCGGATCATCCCGGCTGCTCGCTCGCAGATCGACTTCAACCTGTGACGACGCGACGCGCTGGTTGTGCCAAGGGCACCATCAACGCTGGCTATGTCCCAACAGCGGTCGTAAGTAGCGGTCCCAGCATGACAGTCGGCGAGAAAGAGCGCGACTCGCTTCCAGTGCTCGGCCGACGCCCTGGCCCCTTCCAGCTCGTTGCCAAGTACACGATCGACACGCTCCATGAGTCCGCCAAGAAGCCTATGGTTGTCGCCGGATGCCAACATCAGGACACCGCCATCGGCATAGCTGGCCCACCATTCTTTGCCTCGGCCATGGCGCGACAGAACAACGGTACGTCCGCCAAAATCCCTGACGTACCTTGTCCATCGAAGCTCACGGACACGAATCTCGCCGCTGAATCGAGTCAGCATCGTTTCGCGAATCCAGCCGGGACGTGCAATCGCCTGACTCCGCCCAAGAACGATATCCGTTGCCATTACGCAGCCTTCGCTTCCGTGGCAGCGGCCACGACGTCCACATTCTTGGCATCGGTCCAGTACACGGTGCCGTC
>ERZ1292632.1468-Hain-H43-01um-R2-1468-length-22669-cov-6_pt1 | contig 22669 bp, 26 predicted proteins | sample MGYA00564407_ERZ1292632 | MGnify/ENA primary metagenome ERZ1292632 (study PRJEB36523, sample SAMEA6512637) | groundwater metagenome | collected 2019-01-08 | study: AquaDiva: Metagenomics assemblies of 32 groundwater samples | reverse complement strand
AAATAAACATATCCTCGGTAAAACCCATCAGCCAGTCCAAATCCCGGTAAGCGGCGTAAAACTCCAAACCGGAGTATTCCGGGTTATGGTCGCGATCCATCCCCTCATTGCGGAAATTAGTGGTAAATTCAAACACTTTCTCAAAACCGCCCACTAATAAACGCTTCAGATAAAGTTCCGGCGCGATGCGTAAAAAAACATCAATATCCAACGCGTTCAGGTGCGTTTTGAATGGCCGGGCCGAAGCGCCGCCGTAGAGCGGTTGGAGCGTGGGCGTGGCCACTTCCAAAAATCCGTGCTGCTGCAAAAAGTTTCTCAACTGCTTAATGATCTCCGACCGGGTTTTAAAGTTTTCTCTGACCGCGGGATTGAAAATCAGATCCAGATAGCGTTTGCGAAATCTTTCTTCCACGTCCTGCAAGCCGTGCCATTTCTCCGGCAGGGGCAGAAGCGACTTGGCCAGCATCCGCCAGCTTTGGGCTTCCAGCGTCGGTTCAGCTTTTTTGGTTTTAAACAGAAAACCCTTGGCTTCAATAAAATCACCGATGTCAACCGTCTCTATGAAAAGCCGGAAGGTATCGTCGCCTAAAACGTCTTTTTTGAAATATATTTGAATCCGGCCCGTGCTGTCCTCCACATCCAAAAATACCGAACCGCCATGCTCGCGCTTGGCCATCACCCGCCCGGCCAGAACAATTATTTTTTTCTCGCTAGCCAGCGCGTCAAAATCTTCCAGCGCTTGGTTTATTTCATGCGTCCGTTCCGAAACCGCCGGATAAGGGTCAATACCGGCTTTTTTGAGCTTCGCCAATTTCTCCAGCCGGGCTTGTTTAATGTCATCCAGAGGCATGGCTAAAGCATAACAAAAACTGCCGTAAATATAAATGCCGTCGGGGCACGCTACTGCCATTATGCGATGGTGGCAAACTAATTATGCTATCTCCAGAATCTTATACTCCACCACTCCCCCCGGCGTTTTCACTTCCACTTCCTCGCCTTTTTTATGCCCGATAAAAGCGCTGCCCAGCGGCGACTCGTTGGAGATGAAACCTTGCGTCGGATCGGATTCGGCCGGACCGACAATGGTAAACCGATGTTCGCCCTGCGGCGATTTAACGCGGACGGTCGAACCGACTACGATAATATCGTGAGTATTGCCATTGCTTATGACGACGGCTTCTTTGATAATTTCTTCCAATTCAGCAATCCGCCCCTCGTTGAAACTTTGGGCTTCTTTGGCCTCAACGTACTCGGCGTTCTCCGACAGATCGCCCAGTTCTTTGGCAGCTAAAATCTTTCTGGTAATTTCCGTCCGGATTTGGCCTTTGCGTTCCTCCAGTTCTTTCTTCAATTTTCCCAAACCGTCGCGGCTAAGATATTGCGGCATAATATTTAATCAAAGATTATAGCATAAGCGAACCATTTGACTATTTCAAGATGTGGACAACAAAAGAGCCAAAAGCGCAAAGTACAATTCCAGCTGTAAAATTAGCCAAGCATATGCCTGTTTAGTTTTACACTTTGCGTTTCAAGTTTGTTTTAAGCTTTAGGTTATTTCGTGAAATACCATGCCAGGAAATCATGAGCAATCCGCACCGCCAGTCCTTGGCTTTGCACATTTTCCACCAACACCGTCAGAGCAATCTGGGGATCATCGTATGGGCCATAGACTGTAAACAGCGAGTTCAGGCCGCGGCCGGTTATTTGGGCCGTACCGGTTTTAGCCGCTACCGGCACGGGCAAGTCGTTTAAGAGCATGGCGGTGCCGGCGGTGACTGTTTGGCGCATGCCCGCTTTGACCGCAGCCATGGTTTGACTGTCAAAAGGCAAAATTGCCAAAGTTTCCGGTTCTCTTTCGTAAATTATTTGGCCGTTTGGGTTTTTGACGGCTTTAACCAGTTGCGGGCGCAGCAGGCGGCCGCCGTTGGCAATGGCGCTGATGTAACCGTTGAGCCAGAGCGGAGTTACCGACAAGTCACCTTGGCCGATGGAAATATTGTAAGTGTCCCCAATGAACCAAGGCTCGCCCTTGAAATCTTTTTTCCATTTCTCGGTTGGCACAAAACCGCTGACCTCGCCCGGCAAATCTATACCCAGCGTTTGGTCGGCCCAAAACGCTTTCAGGTATTCCACAATTTTGCCGGCCCCCAAACCGCGGATATTGCCCCAACCGCCGCCCAAAGCGTAAAAGTAAACATCCACCGAATCGGCGATCGCTTTTTTTAAATCGGTGACGCCGTGGACTTTCCAGTCATTAAAAGTATAGAAAACATCCGGGTCGTAGATACTTCGCACCGTAATACTGCCGGTGGCGTTAACTTTGGTCTGGGAAGTAATTATACCTTCTTTCAGTCCGGCCAACGCCAGAAGCGGCTTAATGGTGGAACCGGGGCTATAACGGCCGCTGACGACGCGATTGAAAAGCGGTTTATTCCGGTCGTTAAGGATCTTGCCGATTTTTTCGGTGTTAGCCGGGTCGGAAGAGTTTTCAAAAACATTCGGGTCAAAAGACGGAAAACTGACCAAGGCCAAAATTTGTCCAGTCTTCGGGTTTTGGACCACGGCCGCGCCCCGTTTCAGCCCCGAGGAAGCCAGGATGTTGCCCATTACCCGGTAAAGCTGACTTTGGATTTGGGCGTCAATATTCAGGAATAAGTCATGGCCGGCCGTCCCGGCGCCGATATTGCCAATATCGGCAGAAAATTGATCTTGCCCTAAAATGATATTCCTGTGCTCGCCGCGCAGTTCTTTTTCATAATATTGTTCTAAACCCAGTCGGCCGACCCGGTCGGTTAACAGATAATAATCATCGGCGGCCAGATCTGCCGGGCTGACTTTGGCGGTATAGCCGAGCACCGGCGCCAGTACATTACTGTTCGGATAATAGCGTCGGGCGTTAGCGACCACGTAGACGCCCTTGAGCGCCAGCGCCTGGAGTTTGGCGACGGCTTCTTTACCAATGCCGTTTTTGATGCTGAATAAAGCCGAATTTTCGTTATCCTTGAAAGTTTTAGTTAAAAGTTCATTTGGGTAGTCAATAACCGGGGCGATAGCATCAATCAGCGCCGCCGTTTCAGCGTCGCTTCTCGGCAAATCCGAGTAGAGCGCCACCAAATCAAAAACCGGAATATTTTCCACCAGCGCTTGGCCCCCGGCGTCAAAAATTATTCCTCGGAAGGCCGGTCCGAGATAACGGTAAGCACCGCTGCGTTGGGCCACTAAGCGATAATGTCCGCCGTCTATAATTTGGAGCTGCAGTGATTTAAAAACCAAGAGTATGGCCAAGGCGGCAATGACCAAATAAAAAACGCGAAAAACCCCGCGCTCGATCGGCGCTTCCATTATTTGGTGCTCACTTAAAACGTCGGCCAGTGTTTCTTCAGGGTGAAGGTCGGCGTTTTCAGAACGTTTGATGTGGTATTTTTCGGGAATCATTGACAAAAGTGAATATGAACAAGATGATTAGACACTGTAAAAACCAGAAAGGCAATTGAAACCAAAGTTCTCCGGCCGAGAATTTGAATGAAAGTAGGATCAGATATTCGGCGCTGAACAATACCGAAAAAATCAGTAAAGACAAAAAAGATGACGGATTGATCACCAATACTTTTTTGGCCAGGAAAATTGAAAAGATTAGAACCAGCAGTACCAAAGTCAATCGGCCGAATTCGTAGCCGGAGAAAAAATCAAAAACCAGGCCAGTCGAAGCCAAACGGCCGGCGGTTTGGTTTAAATCCCGGCTTTTTAAGAGCAAAATCACGGCAAAAACGGGAAATAAAAAAATCGGCCAGATTACAATAAACGGCAAAAGCCGCTCAAGAACAAAAATTACGGCTGCCGAAGTTAAAAAAACCGGAAAGCTCATTGTTTAATTTTGCAGCATTCGCATGCGCTATTTGTAAGCGTATGTAGCCGCTATTCGTTAAGCGTATCCACCACAAAAAGCTCCGGGTGGTTGAAGGGCTCAAAAAACAGCTTAACTTCAACCGCTTTAAATAAGTTGCCGCCGCTTAACTCGGCTCGGTTGACGCGGCCAATCAGCAGTCCCTCGGGCAGGTTGTCAAAACCACTGGTAGTAACCAAGTCGTCAACGGCCAAATTTTCCTGATTGGTGATCAAATCAAGCGAGACCTCGCCGAGCCGACCGGCGGCACCTCTGGCGCCGCCCACGATATTTTTACCAAGCACCCGGACACTGACCAGGGAGCGGGGGTCGTCAAGCAAGATAACCCGGGCAGAATTATCAAAAACCTCTTTGACCACTCCCGCCAAGACATTGCCGCCGCTGATGATGGCCATTGATTTTTTAATGCCGTCTTTGGCGCCTTTATTGACCAAAATCGCCGAGGCTGCGCCGTTGTGAGTAAGATTAATAATCTTGATGAGCACTAGACGCCGTTCGTTTTCTGGCTGGATGTTCAGTTGTTCCCGCAAAAGGTCGTTGGTTTTTTCCAACTTGCTTAAATTAGTTAATTTTCCCAAAAGCCCGGCGTTTTCGTCTTTAAGCCGCCGGTTCTCGCCCAGAATATTCTTGAGGTCAAAAACGCCGCGCCCGTAGCCGCTGGCTTTTGCGAATTGCCGGCTGAAAAAAATTCCTGGCTCCCGCAGAATTTGGTAAACCAGATTAGAAATTGAGTTGTCAGAGAAGCGATTGACTCCGATTAATGCCAAAACTAGCCCCAAGATTATGAAATACTTTTTGTAAAACCCGGCAGTCAAAATTAGAAATTAACGATTAGTAATTTTTAATTAAATGTATGCCTCCTTCGGAGTCCAGACCAAAACCGATTTGAGAGAATCAATATGCTCCAAGACTAGGCCGCAGCCGCGCACCACCGAGGTCATTGGGTCATCTACGATCTTTACCGGCAGTTTGGTCTCGTGGCTGATAAGTTCGTCCAGGCCGCGCAATAAACTGCCGCCGCCGGTAATGAAAATACTGCGGTTGAGCAGGTCGGCGATTAGCTCCGGCGGCGTTTCCTCAATGGTACTGCGGATGGCGATAATGATGCTGCGGATTGAACGCTGGCCGGCTTTGCGAATCTCTTCCGAGTGGATGTTGATCTCTTTGGGCAAACCGGTCAGCAAATCCCGGCCACGGATGGGCATGGATAATTCTTCGGCCAAAGGATAAGCCGAGCCGATAGCTAGTTTAATGTTCTCGGCGGTGGCCTCGCCGATCAACATATTATGCTCTTCGCGGATATAACGGCTGATATCTTCGGTCAATTTGTCGCCGGCAATCCGGAGGGAGCGCGAAGCCACCACTCCGCCCATGGAAATCACCGCCACGTCGGTGGTGCCGCCCCCGATATCAACAATCAAATTGGCGGCCGCTTCCTGAATCGGCAAACGGGCGCCGACGGCGGCGGCCATTGGTTCTTCAATCAGATACACCGCGCGGGCGCCGGCATTGTAAGCGGCGTCTTCCACCGCCCGCTTTTCCACTTCGGTCACACCGGCCGGGATGCCGATCACCACCCGCGGGCGGGGAATAATAGAAAAAGTTTTTTCGTGGGCTCGGTCAATGAAGTAACGAAGCATTTGCTCGGTAATTTCAAAGTCCGAGACCACGCCGGCCACCAGCGGCCGCGAGACGACGATGTAACCGGGCGTGCGGCCAACCATTTTGCGGGCTTCATGGCCGATGGCCAGAATCTGCCCGGTTTTCTGGTTGACGGCCACGATTGACGGCTCGTTGATGATGATGCCTTTGCCCCGCACATAAACCAAAGTGTTGGCCGTGCCTAAATCAATACCGATATCTTTGGACCAAAAATTGAAGAGGTTCCCCAACATACGGGGGAATTATAGCAGGAAAGAGGACAGTTGAGTCAACTGGACAATTTTTGTTTCGCTCGCCGCGCGCCTTTTTACTTCCGCACCGCCCGCAGCCAGCGATTTTTTACTGACTACGATTCTTATCGGACAGCCGATTAAATCGGCGTCGGCAAATTTTTCGCCCGCCGACGCTTCTCGTTGAAAAGCTTTGGCGGACAAGTCTGCTCCATTACGATCGTCATATAGGACTTCTATGTCTTGGCCAATCAGGTCTTTGTAGATTTTTTCCGCTTCGGTTTTGCCACCTTCAAGAGCGATCAAGTGAACTTTGAATGGCGCGATGTTTTCCGGCCAGATGATGCCGTTTTCATCATGATGGATTTCTACCGCCGTGGCCATGACTCTGCCCAGACCAATGCCGTATGAGCCCATCACCACCAGTTTTTTATTGCCCGTTGCGTCGGTGTAATAAAGACCGAAGGCCTCGGAATATTTTGTGCCGAGCGGGAAAATATTGCCGACTTCAATGGCTTTTCGCTCCTCGATCTTTCCGCCGCACTGGGAACACTGGCCGCTGTTTTTGAGTTTGGAGATTTCGGCGTTTTCGGCATAGTCGCATTTAGCGCAAACAAAAATCGTATCTTCGCCTACCGGCGCGATCACTTGAAATTCATGAGTGTTGCTAGCGGTGAACGCCCCGCCGGCCGCCAGCGTGTAAATCGTCTTCAACCCGCAGCGATGGAAAATTTTGTGGTAAGCACCCTTGACTGCTTCGTAGTAACGGTCAAGGTCGGCTTGGTCGGCGTGGAAACTGTATAAATCTTTCATCATAAACTCCCGCCCGCGCAGGAGACCCGATTTGGCGCGCGGCTCATTGCGGAATTTGTTCTGGATTTGGTAAGCGGCAAAGGGCAGGTCTTGGTAAGAACTGACGAATCTGGCGGCAATTTCGGTCAGAATTTCCTCGTGCGTCCAACCGAGAACAAAATTAGCTTTTTCATCGGTTTTACCTCTCACCTCAAAACCAATCGGCACATCCCAGCGGCCGGTGGCGTCCAGATATTTTTTTTCAACCATTGCCGGCATAAACATTTCTTGCCCGCCGATGGCGTTCATTTCCTCGCGGATGATGGTGGCGATTTTTTGCAATACCTGCCAGCCCAAGGGCAGATAAGAATAAATGCCGGCCGAATTTTTGTAAACAAAACCGCCGCGTTCCAACAGCTGGGCATTAACGCTGGTTTCACCGGCCGGATTTTCCCGGGCGGTTCTGGTAAATATTTGTGAAAGGCGCATAAGTTAAATGATAGCAAACGGTAAAAATAAAAAAAGCCCGCCTAACTAGGCGGTCTGGGTCGGACAGTGGAGGTGTTTGTAGACGAACCCATCCGGCTTTTCCCGGCAAAGCCAGATTTCCCCGGACCGGCAGCCGCCGCCGCAACTGGCACAAACTTCGTGCCCAGCGGTAACAAAGCCCAGCCAACTCTGAACTAATGGTCTCTGCCGCCCGAAAATACTTTCATACGTATCGTGCAAATCCGGCATAATTTCCTTCTCAAAAGAACTTAATTATGTCTCTGGTGGTCACGAAGACCATCAGGAGTATCAAGAGGGCGAAGCCGACAGCGTTGACTGCTACCTCCACCCTCTTGGGCGCGGGACGTCCAATCACCGCTTCAATTATTATAAACAATAGCCGGCCGCCGTCAAGGGCGGGAAAGGGAATAATATTGAGAATTGCCAGATTTATGGAAATCAGGGCAACCAGTTGGATTAAATAAGCAAATCCGGTCCGGGCCGCCTGGCCGGTAATGACGGCAATGCCAATCGGTCCGGACAGTTCCATTCCAGCTTGACCGGTGGTGAAAAGATTACCAATTATTCGGCCGTAGCCGAACGCTGTCTCGCGGGTAATAAAGTAAGTGTCCTGAATGCCCCGGTAAACCGCCTGATGCCACGGATATTTAATCACACCGGTCAGCGCCAGCGATATTCCCAGCGCGCCCTCGCCCGGCGGCGGATCAGTTCTGGGAATTACTTTTAACTCCTCAATTTTTGAACCCCGCTGTATTTTCAGTTCTATTTCCCGGCCTTTATTGGCCTTAATAATTGATTGGATTTCGGCAATATCGGCAATAATCCGGTTTTGCCCATCAATGGTTATTTCCTTGACTTCATCCAGTATCCGCAAACCGGCCATCTGGGCCGGGCTGTTTTCGGCCACTTGAATTATCTGAACTTTTAGGTTACGGGCGCGGTCGGCAATATCGGAATTAATACCCACCCGCAGACCAACGCCGTTGCCAATTATTAAAAGCGCCGCCGCCAACAACAGATTCATCACCACGCCGGCGACAATCACGACGGCCCGAACGCCGGTTGATTTTGAGGCAAAGCTCCGCGGATTGTCTTTCCCTGAACCGTCTTCGCCTAAAATCTTCACAAACCCGCCGAAAGGTATCCAGTTTATTGAATAGGTCGTTTCCCCTTTTTTGATTCCAAAAATGCGCGGCGGAAAACCAAAACCGAATTCTTCCACTTTCATCCCCGCCCGCTTGGCCATCCAAAAATGCCCCAGCTCGTGGATGAAAATCAGCACTCCGATAACGATGATAAAAATTAAAAAAGTAAGCATCTGTTCAAATAATCTTAGCAAGCTTGGCTGACCTTGGTAAAGTTTCTCTAAAAATAAAAGCCGGTTTCAGTGCAGAAAGTGAACCGGCTTCTCCTTCCTCTCGCCCTCGCCGGCCGGCAGTTCCGGAAGTTTTGCTTTGTTGACACAAACTTCCAGATTTACCTCGCTGTGCTCGGCAAACCAGAATGCCAGCGCCCGGGCAGTGAGCCCGATATCTTGGTCACAAAGTTCATAGAGCCGCAAAACCGCTTTAACTAAAATTTCCAGATCTTTCATCTCCCCCTCCTTTAAACTTTTATAGAAGCGAAAACAACTACTTTATTTTCCCGCCGCCGGTAATCCTTGGCAAACGGGATATCCACTTTATCGAGAAGTTATATTACTGGGCTAGCCAGCCGCCATCAACGAACAAAGTCGCCCCGGTGACGTAACTAGCTTCTTCCGAGGCCAAAAAAACTACTGCCGCTGAAATTTCCTCCGGCCGGCCCATCCGTTTAAGCGGCACTGCTGCCAGCAGGCCGGCCATAGCTTCTTTGGACATTCCCGCCGCGGCTATCATCGGCGTATCAATCGCACCGGGACCGATAACATTAACAGTAATGCCCAAGGGCGCGAACTCCACGGCCAATGTTTCACTCATGCCGGTGATGCCGCCCTTGGAAGCGGTGTAATGGGCGCCGCCGGCAATGCCGACGCCGACCTGCCCGGAAGCGACCGAAGCAATGTTGATTATCCGCCCCCAGTTGTTTTTGCCCATTTCTTTGGCCGCCCGCTGGGCGCAAAAAAACTGACCCTTTAGATTTATGTCAATCATTTTGTCCCACTCTTCTTCGGTCAGCTCCAGTGCCGGTTTGGCAAAGTAAATGCCGGCATTGTTGACCAAAATGTCCAGCCGGCCGAACTGTTGAATTACTGCGTCAAAAACTTGCTCCACTTCGGTTTTATTGGAAACATCTAATTTAAACGCCGCCGCTTCCCTGCCTCCGGATTTAATTTCCTCTACCACTTGCTGACATTCTTCCAGATCAATGTCAGTCACCGCCACTTTGGCGCCTTGTTTGGCCAAAGCTAGAGCGTGGGCTTTGCCCATCCCCCGCCGCGCGCCGGTTACTAACGCGATTTTACTTGTTAATTCAAACATTTTTAGTATGGATATTATTTATTTGATTTCCTAAGCAGATATAATGTCAAGGGCGCTCCCCAATTAGCCCAGCGTTCAATGAAGTCCCAGACCGGCTCGCCGACAATCGGCCTGACCAGCGCTGTCCAGAATCCCCAAAAGGCCGCCCAAAGCAGAATCCAGTTAATCGGCCTAACCAGAATTATCAAGGCAATAACTACATCCACTAAACCAACCAACTGCAAAAGCTGGCCGGCCAGCTCCGGACCGGCGTTGGTCAGCTGGCTAATCCAGCCGATCCAGGCCGGCTTGCCTTGTAACGCAAATACGCCATGGCCAAGAAATTCGCCGGCCACGGCAACTCGCAAAATCCACTGAATAAGTTTCGAGTTTTGCATATTAATTTAATTTTTTGAAATTTGTTTCCAGAGCCAGATGCCGAGCAGGATAAGATCAACAACTACCACGAGCCACGTGATAGAGCCGAAAACCGCCCATCCTCCCATCATCCCTCCGTATCCATATCCCATCATATAAGGTAATTATACTAAAAAGTTACTAACAATTCAAAAGGTTATATCTTTAATCTCGGCTCGACCCGTTTCAAAAGCACGGCGTTGGTGGCAACGATAATAGACGATGCCGACATTAAAAGCGCCGCAATCTCCGGGCGTAATGACCAGCCCAATGAATTATAGAACACGCCGGCGGCAATGGGAATAGCCAAGAGGTTATAAATCGCCGCCCAAAAAAGATTTTGTTTCATCTTAACTACCGTGGCTTTGCTCAAACGCAGCGCCGCCACAATGTCATAAGGGTCAGACTTCATAAGCACGATATTGCCGGTTTCAATGGCGACGTCGGTGCCGGCGCCGATGGCAATACCGATATCCGCTTGGGCCAGCGCCGGGGCATCATTGATGCCGTCGCCGACCATGGCCACAAACTTGCCTTCTTCTTGTAATTTTTTAACGTATTCAGATTTGTCTTCAGGCAATACTTCGGCAAAAACTCTGTCAATGCCAAGTTCTCGGCCGATAGCTTCAGCGACTTTTTGGTGATCTCCCGTGATCATTGCTACTTCCATGCCCAATTTTTTCAAAGAAGCAACGGTTTTTTCGGCATTTGGCCGGGAGATATCGGCGGCTGCCACAATTCCTGCAAATTTCCCGTCAACAGCAAGCAAGCTTAAAGTTTTGCCCTCACTGGCTAAACGATTAATAATTGCTTGTCCGAAAGATGTATCAATATGGTTATCCAGCAAGAATTTTTCTTTTCCCGCATAAACAACTTTGTCTTTTATTATTGCTCTTAAACCATAGCCGGCGACAGACTCAAATTTTTCAGTTGGCTCAAGGGGCAATGCGTTCTGCCGTTTGGTTTCCTCAATGATCGCTCTGGCAAGCGGGTGGTTTGAGCCGGCTTCAAGACTGGCTTCATATCTAAGCACTTCATGCTTGGTAAGACCGTTGAAAGCAATCACATCGGTAACACTGGGCTTCCCCTCGGTAAGTGTACCGGTTTTATCAAGCAATATGGCGTTGACCCTTGAGGTATTCTCCAGTGTCGCCGCGTCTTTAATGAGAATATTGTGTTTTGCGCCGATGCCCGTGCCAACGGCCACAGCCGTCGGTGTAGCCAGACCCAAAGCGTCGGGACAAGCAATGACCACCGTAGAAACAGCAAAAGTCAGAGCGGTAATAAGGGTCGCGCCGGCGGTGAAATACCAGCCGAAAAAGGCCAAAAGGCCAGAACCAATAGCCACAATTACGAGATATCCTGCCGCTTTATCGGCGATGCGCTGTCCTGGCGCTTTTGAATTCTGGGCAGTTTCAACCAGTTTGATGATGTGGGCCAGAACAGTTTCCGAGCCGACTTGGGTGGCTTTGAATTTGACAGCGCCGGTTTGATTCACTGAACCGCCGATGATTTTATCACCGGTTTTCTTGGCCACCGGAATTGATTCTCCAGTAACCAGTGACTCGTCGATAGCGGTTTCTCCTTCTGTAATGACGCCGTCCACCGGCACTTTGTCGCCGGGCCGCAGAACTATAATATCGTCGTGAACAATTTCGGCGCTGGCAATGGTAATTTCTTTACCAGCGCGAATTACTTTTGCCTGCGGCGGCACCAGGTCAAAGAGCGCGCGGAGCGCATCCGAGGTGCCGCGCCGGGATTTCATTTCCATCCAATGGCCGAAAAGCACGAAGGTAACCAGCAAGGCCGCGGCTTCGTAGAAAGTTTCCGACCTCGGCCGGGCTATGGTAAGCAGCACGCTGAATAAATACGCCGCAAGGACCCCGGTGGCGATTAGCACCGACATATTAAGCTTGCGCGCCTTGAGCGAGAAATAAGTGCCGGTGATAAAGATTGAACCGGTCCAAAAAACTATCGGTGTGGTAAGGATCAAGAGAAGCCAATTGATCGGAATGGGCGTTGGCAGATCAAGCCCGAAGAAATTGATACCGACCGGCGAGTATAGAAAAATCGGAATTGACAGCAAAAACGAAACCCAAAATCGGCGGCGCATATCCTGCTCCATTTTCTTGGCCATCTGGGGGCTAGTCATCGCCGCCTGGTGGTCTTTGTGGCTCAACTCCGAAATATCATAGCCATCGGGCTTGGTTTCTTTCTCTTTGGGGATGAGCGTCATGCCGCAACCCGGACAAAGCCCCGGCTCGCTCTTGACGACCTCCGGATGCATCGGACAGATGTAAGTTACCTTTCTATTATGATTGTGATTCATTACTTATTGACTTGCAAAATTTGTTATGCAGCCAGGCAACGAGCCAAGCGACGATATAAGAATAAATAGCAACTTGAGCTAAACCTGCTAAAAATCCGCTGAATGTTATCGCTACATCGCCGGCAAATTTCTCCACGTTTACCAAATGAACGAGCCAGCCCAAAAGTTGCAAGGCGAAATTCGGCCAAAGGGCGATAAAAATAGTGCAAACGACATAAACTGCACCCATAATGCCAGCCGCCGCCCTGGCAAATCCGCGGACATTGATTTTACAAAAATGATTTCCGTTTTCCATAAACACACCTCTTTCCTATACTGTTACTTATTGTTGGAAAGTTTATGAATAAATAAGATTTCCCTAATCGCCTTTGCTTGTTCCCCGGATTTCATTTGCTGGACCACATGGCTGGAAAGATGGTTCTCAAAAACCGCATTTCCAACACTTGATAATGCTTCCTTAACCGCTAAGGTCTGAACGATAATATCCACGCAGTATTTATCCTGCTCAATCATTTTCTCTATGCCTTTAATTTGCCCCCCGATGATTTTGAGTCGCTTGATAAGATGTTTTTTATCCATATTGGCACTATACCCCCAGTGGGTATAGTTTGTCAAGCGCGTGTGGATAACTTTTATCCCTAGAGGCCACAGGACCCGCCCGGCTGTTCGGTCGGCGGATTAACTTGGCTTAAAATTTGCCGATAACCCGAAGCACTGGAAAATCCCGGGCCGAGTATTGTCTTCGGTAAAACGGTTTTCCTATCAATATTTTTGCTCTCCAAATATTTAGCGATAGCCAGATAAGTGTCTGGAAACCAATAGGAATTTGCCGTCAAGGCCGCTCGGTACATCGTTTTTTCGTCGGCACCCCGGGCGGCTAGAAGCTCCAGCAGTCCGAGCATGGCCATGCCGTGATTGCAGTCCGGGAAGTAAGTCGGATTATCACAACACGGGCGGTAGATATTTTTAGAAACTTCTTCAACCAGTTTCTGCTGTTCCGGCGTCAAAACAACAAAAGTGTGTTTGGAATAATGCTCCATTACATTGCCTTTGGCTATCGTCCAGCCGCCAGTTGAAGCAAACCGGTCGGCTCCGCCGTAACGCGGGTCGGCCATCGGGCCGTTTTCCAGAATCTCGTTTTTATTGGCCAGCCCGAAAGCCCAGAGCAGATTCAGCACAGCTCCGGCGTTTGCTTGATTGATCTTTAATTCGTTGGTTTGGTTCAAGATTTCTTTGTTTGGGAATTTCCCCTCATCAATCACTCCGGTTTCAACCAGACGCCGTCCCAAATCCCCGATTTCCGAAACCAGCACCACGCCTTTGTCCGGCATTTGGTCAACAGTTGCCGGCACGGCAGTTTTTTCGAATCTGAAATTCAAAACCAAGGTTAGTGTTGCTAGAAGAATCAAGGTCAAGACAATTTGTTTTTTCGTTAGATTCATTTTTTTATTCGGGTTTTTATTTGGACAGGGGGGCAACCGCTTTCCGCCGAAAGCCGGTTAATCCCCTGCTCACCTTCCAGTTTTCTGCCGTCGGGCATCAGCCAAGTCGGATAGCCGCGGATGCCGGCGGCCAGACATTTATTCGGTTCCTGTGGACATTCAACATAGGGTATGTACTTGAATGAATCGCCGAAGGCCTTTTTCTCATTCAGGCAATGCGGACACCACTCGGCCCCGTACATCATAATTTTTTTCTCGGCCAAACATTGGGCAAAGGCGTCTAAATTGGCGGAAGGGCCATTGCCCGCCAGCCAAAACCAGCCAACAGTAATTATTACCGCCGCGACCATCACGCCGGCCGCTATTTTTGATTTTCTACTATTCATCGCAGCAATCAACCAGTTTATTAACCAGGTCCTTATACGACCAGGGTTTTTCGCCCGCCGGCAGTTTTTTGACGTCAGCACCATCAATCAATTTCAGCCGCAAAGCCCAAAACATCCCATAGGTCTGGTGGGCGCGGGCGAACAATTTTTCGGCGTCATCTGTTTTGCCCTCGGCGTGGTATTTGGCGCCGACTTCGATCAGGCGCATGGTCGCGGCCAAGAGGTGCTTGGAAACGCACCAGGTTTCACCTTCACTTTTCTCAATCAGTCGTCCCAGCATTTCCTTGCGAATTCCCCGAATCTCATCCAAAAGGTCAAAATAGGCGGCTTTGCCGGTTTTGATGCCAGTAAAAAAGAAGTGCTCTTCCAGACTGACCAGATTCATCACGGCAATGCTCAAATCCTCATCGCTGGAAAGGTCGATTTTGCCGCCCTTACGCAGCTGCTCGACTTTTTTCACAACTTCTTCAAATTTAATTTTTGTTTCGTCCACGTTTTCAAAACCAGAAAATAATCAGCCCCAGTGCGACCATCGCCAGGCCGCCCCAGAGCCGCATCTTGCCGGTTTCTTGTTTTTTCCACTCCTCGACCTTTGCCAAAAGCGATTGCCGGCTGGCAATCAGCAGAATAATCACCAGCGGCAAAACAAAGATTATATTGTACAGAATCAAGTAGCCCAACCCGCGGATGTAAGTTTGCTGATCATGGAGCAAACCCAGCACCATCAGATACGGTCCGCCGGTGCAAGGGAACTCGCACAAGCCCACCAGCCCGCCCAGAAAGAAAGCAGTCGGCAGTGAGGCCTTTTCCATCAATTCAGCCATTTTGGCGTGGGCGGCGCGCGGGATGCCAAGCCGGATCGGGAATTTCGGGAAGAGATGGTTTATCACGCTTAACAGTCCCCAAGCCACCAATATCGCCGCGCCGACCCGGGCCATAAAGTGGGGCGTGTTAAACAGGTGCAGGATGTTAAGAATCCCCAGGCCGATTAGAACGTAGACCGCAAATAAACCGGCGATGTAAAAGCCGCCGATTTTTAGAATGTCAGAGCGCATCCGGCCCAAACTGAACAGAAAAGCGATCGTCAGCAAAAGGATTGAGAAAGCGCAGGGGTTAATGCTGTCAATCAAAGCGGCAATACTCACCAGCGGCAAAAGCCATTGGCCTCCGTTAGAAATGCTCCAAAGCGCCGTTGCGCCAAAACTGCCGGCTCGGAAAAACAAAGCTACGGCAAAGATAATCGTGATGACGATAATAAGAATTGTTAATTTTCTCATAAGCAGTTAGGGGGTTACGTTGGCGCGGAATTTCAGCTCCAAAGGCGCGCCGTTTTCGGTTTCAACGTAAATTATCCGCTCCACCGGGCCGACGCCGGCCGGGCCATGGGCAGCCGGGTCAAAAACTGTTTCAATGTCGGCTTCCGAACCCGGGACCATGGTTTTATTGATTGAGGACACCAGCCCGTGCCCCGGCATGCCGTAGGGGCCAAAACTCTCGCCGCCCATCATTAATTTTGCTTCGGTGCACATGCAGGAAGTGTAAATCCGGTTGATGCTGGCCGGCTGACCCGAGTTGTTAACAATCTTGAAGTTATGCATCACATTGCCTTTGGCCATGGAAACATCGCCGAAGTCGTAGAACGTTTCAGGTGCCAAAAGCACCAGCGGTCCGGGAGTGTCACCTGATTTCTGACCAGTGGGAACGCTATAGTTGGCAAGCAGGAAGAAAGCGCTGATGGCAATGACTATCCCGCTTATCGTAATCAATATTTGTTTATTCATTTGATATTAATTATTAAGGTTATCAATAATTAGGTGATTAGTTAATTGTCTAGCCCAAACAAAAATACCCGGGGAAAGGGTATCGTGCGCCAAGAGCGGTAACTTAAAACAGCCGCCTTAGCGCGTTATTGGAACCGCCGGGCTGTTTTCCAGCAGTGAGAACCAGGAGATTATTTTTTCCAGAAAGGAAGGCGGAACATCTCGGTGCCGAAGTTGAACCGTGCGTTGAGCTAAACTGTTCCCACCGTCCTGACCCCCTGACCAAACCGCTTCATAAAACAGCGAAAACACAAGCCAAGCTGAGACAGCTGCCAGCGCCACCAGCACCGCCAGAGAAAAACTGCGAAAAGCGTTTAAATGAAAATTAAGAAAGGCCAGGGCGCCGCTTTCCGGACAAGGCAAGGCGCCTTGGACATTAGCCGCCAGACAGGTTTGGCTTAAGTGATCAGAGTCCATCGCCATACCGGCAAAACCGAAAACCGCCACCCCGATAAAACTCACCAGCAATATTATCGCCCAATTGAAGCGGTTTGAAACCATCGCTCTGATTATACCTCAAACTAATAGCCCGAGTCAAAAGAAAAACCCGTTGATCTATACCAACAACTCGTTCTCTTTTCTCTTCTCCATATCTTCCACTTTTCGGTTGTACTCGTTAATTAGTTTCTGCAATTCTTCCTTGGCCCAGAATTTGTCATCCTCACGGATTTGATGATCTTTTTCCAGGTGCTGGACTTTATTCCAAAGCTCCTCACGGGTTCGGCGGATTTTGATCCGAGTTTCTTCCGCTTTTTGTTTGAGCAATTTGATGAATTCCTTGCGGCGCTCCTCGGTTAAGGGAGGCAAATTAAGCCGGACGACATTGCCGTCATTGACTGGGTTCAAACCAACGCCGCTCTGGCTGATGGCGCCGCCGATGGCCTCCAGCGCGCCTTTGTCCCACGGCTGGATGACTATCGCCCGCGGTTCAGGCACAGTGATTGAGCCGAGCTCTTTGATTTTTAATCGTTGATTGTAGTAATCAACTTCAATGTCTTCAACCAAAGCCGGCGTCGCCCGATTGGTGCGGATAGCGGCAATTTCGGATTTATAGAAATTCAAAATCTTTTCAAAATCCGGCTTTTTCTGATTGATTAGGTCTTTAATTTGCAAGTTTAGTCTGGGGATGACTGGTCGGGCAATGGTTGATAGCACCGTCAAAATTGTGTGATTGCACGGTCAGCGAGCAGTATAATCGTGAAGCACTGCGAGCTGAATCCACAATTTTGACGGAACGACAATTCTCGCTGGGAATTGGAGTGGTGATAGCAAACATTGCCCGACCAGTCACATTTTTACCAAAAAGTTTTCCAAGGCCAGCCGTTGATTGAACTGCGGCTGGCTTAAAGTATTTTGTAAGGTCAGCAGATTTTTCAAAAGGCGTCCGGTCTTGGGTTCGCCTAGCCCGCCTAAGTTTTGCTCTGCAAAATTTTGGCGGGCTAACCGCGTTCGACAGTACAGTATCCAATATAGCACTTTCCGGGCCAGCGGTTGACGGCTTTTTTCGTCGCTCATTTTTTGGGCATACCGGAATCTGCCTTCTAAATCGCTTGTGAGCAAATCTGACAATTCAATTATCGCCGTTTTTACTTCGGCAAACGACTGGTTATTAACAATGCTTTTAACCAAACCGGCTCGGCCGTTGGCTAGCTCAACTAAAAGCGCCTGATGCTTTTGCGGCAGGCGGGAACTCTTAAGCAATCGCGTAATTATTTCCTTGGGATGGGGCGGAAATCTCATTTCTTGGCAACGGGAAACCACCGTCGGCAAAAGCGCCTCCGGGTTGGCGGTTACCAGAATTATGACGGCGGCTGGACCGGGCTCTTCCAGAATTTTCAAAAGCGCGTTTTGGGATTCGTCAGTCATCAAATGAGCATCATTGATAATAACAAAGCGGCGGTCGCCGAAAATCGGCTTCAGGGACAAAAAACTTTTAGTTTGCCGGATCTCGCCGATACCGATGGTTTGCCCGCTGGCGGAGCCGGTTACGGGGTCAACACTTAAAGTATCAAATTCAGTGCCGTTAAGCCGGTTAGCCAGCGCCAAAGCAAAAGTCCGTTTGCCGAGCATCTCCTGCCCGGTGAAAAGATAGGCGTGGTTTAACTGCCCTTCGGCTGCAGCCCGGTTAAGAAGATCCGCGTTTTTTTCAAAGCCGATAATCATGATTAAACGTTTAATAGCAGATTAGCAATTGCGGCGGCGGCGTCAACTCTGGCCAATCCTTTGATTTTCCCCCCGATGGCTTGCCGGTTTTGATAAGCGTTTTCTATCTCGTTTATCAAGATATGAGGCGTCAGGTTGGCTTGCTCGACAATAATGGCGCCGAACTTGGCCGCTTCGCGAGCGTTGGCCAGCTGATGTTCGGCAGCCGAATTCGGCAAAGGTACCAGGACCATCGGCTTGCCGTGGGCGGCGATTTCAAAGATTGACGAGCCGGCCCGGCAGACCACCACATCGGCGGCGCTGTAAGCCAAGGTCATTTCCCCAACTTCAAAAGACGGGTGTAGTCGGTAGCCAGCGGCCAGTCCCGGGCCATAACTGCCTTCACCCTCGGCTATGATTTTTTTCAGCTCCCGTTCAACATCGGTAAAGTTGTCAGGACCGGCCTGGTGAATAATCTGAAATTTTTTAACGAGCTCAACCGCAGCCAAAAGGAGCACATCGTTGAGCGCTTTGGCGCCTTGGCTGGCACCGGTAATTAAAACTGTCGGCTGGTTAGGATTAAGCGTAAAATGAGTTCTGGCCGAAGCAGGATCGCTGGCTGACAAAATTTCCGCGCGAATCGGGTTGCCGACGAACTCAACCGCGCCGGCCGGAAAATATTTTTTGGCTGTTTCAAGGGCGACAAAGATCTTTTTGGCTCTTTTCCCAAAAAATAAATTGGTCCGGCCCGGAATAGCATCAGACTCGTGCACCACCAGCGGAATTAAAAATAATCTGCCGATCAGCGCCGGCAAAAACGAGGCATAGCTCCCTTTAATAAAAATGACATCAGGCATAAAAAGCCAGAGATGAAAAAACGCCTGCAAAATTCCGAGCGGCAATTTCCAAACATCCAAAAAATTGGCCGCGCTGAAATAGCGGCGCCATTTGGGCGCCAGCACCCTTTTGAACTTGATGTCTAGGGCAACGGCCTCCCGTTTAATCAGCGTGTCGTCGCCGATGAATTGAAGCTGAATGTCGCTTGATTTTTTGAGTTCTTCCGCCACCGCTACCAGCGGATAAACATGCCCGCCGCTGCCGCCGCCGACTAATGCGATTTTTTTCATATCATCAGGTTGGATTTAATGGACCTTTGAATTTCTGGCGGTGCAATTTCTTCATTTCCCTCAAGGTAAGCATATTTTTGTATAAAGGCAGCAAAACGAACGTACCGACCAAGCCTAAAAGGCCAACAATGAAAAACAGCGTATCAAAACCATAACGGTCGGCGATGCGAGCGCCGATATAGGCGCTGAAAGCGATTGCCACTCCAATGGCAACGTCTTCCACCGACCACTCAAAGCCGGTTTTGCCTTTATCCAGATGATTGGTGAAAATTATCCGCCAGGCCGGCACCGCCATGGAATGGGACAAGCCGTAAATTGCTTCCAACAGATAAATATGCCAAGGTTGACTGACAACAATATAAAAGAAGGGTACCACTGAAAGTATCAAACTGCCGACCAGCATGAAATAGAACTCGTCGCGTTCGCCATCGGTTTTATCCATAAACCGGCTCAAAGGCACGGCCGTCAGCGCCCGCACCAGCCAATAAATAGTGGTGGCCAGGCCGATCACTTCCAAACTGCCGCCTTCAATCTTGTTTTGAATGAAGATGGCGAAAATTGGCGCCATTAAGCCGAAACCGAAAAAGAGCATAAAGTCGGAGAGGATAAGAATACCGACGATCCGGTTGATGGCTAGAGTAAAATTAACCTTAATATCGTTCACCGTTTAATTTTACTAATGAGGGTGCTGAAAGTGATTGTTTGCGTGTTTACTGGGCTAGCATACGGGGCAGGCCGAAACCGGAACCGTTGTCGTCGCCGATTGGCAACAGATCAAGAGTGAGATCATGGAGAAAGCTCCGGGTGGCCCGAGCCGGGTTTTCGGCGGCCGTCTGCCAGTATTTAGCGGCCAAGCCGGCCACAAACGGCGAGGCCATGGAAGTGCCTGACAAAATTACATAGCCGCCGTTATTCCAAGTGGATTCAATATTCTCTCCGGGCGCGGCAAACTCAATGTCTTTTTCTTCCACGATATAAGGTGTAGTGGCGGTATTAATACCGCGCGAGCTCCATTCGGTTACATCTTTATTTTGATTAAGAGCGCCGACGGCGACAGTTTCCGCTTGCGCGCCGGGATAGTCAATGCTGGCCGCAAACGGTCCGTCATTGCCGGCCGCAGCCACAGGCAAAACACCCTTGGCATCGGCATAGTTAATGGCGTCGCGTATTAAACCGCTTTCGCTGTCACTGCCGAAACTCATATTGGCAATATTGGCTCCCTGGTCGGCCGCCAGCCGTAAAGCAACAGCAATATCGTCGGCATAGCAGAGACCATTGGCGCCGCAGACCTTGTAGATAAGCAGTTTGGCGGCCGGTGCTACGCCGTAAATGCCCTTGCTGTCACTGCCGGCATCAGCGGCAATAATTCCCGCCACGTGAGTACCATGGCCGTTTTTGTCTTCGCATTTCCCGTCTATAACCGGAAATCTGGCGGCGGTAAAGTCCTTGCATTGAGCAATCCGGTTTTTCAAATCCGGATGGCTGACTAAAACGCCGGTGTCCAAAACGGCTACTTTGACATTATCGCCGCCACTGGTCTTGGCAATAATCGGGTCGTTATAGATGGTTTCAACGCCCCACGGCGTCTGGTCAGACGGCATTTGACGGGCAGTTTTGCCTCCTTTGGCGCTGGGTTTGTTTTGGGCCGGCACCGCCGGTGTTGGGGTTAATTCTTCTTTTGATTCGCCGACCGAGAGTTTATTTTCCGGTTCGCTCGCCCGCTCCGCCGGATCGAGGCGAGCCGGCGAGGCAGGCAAAATCTGCAAAACTTTGACCGGTTCAATGTCCAGCCCCCAAATTTTGGCGAATCTCACTTGAAAATCAGAAAGGTCGGCGGTAAAGCCGTTGTCAAAACTATTCCGGACGCTTAAGGCGTTTTTCCAAAAGGCCTTGGTGGACTTAACAAAATACCGCCCTTCCTCGGCGGAGGCATTGGCCCAAGGCAAAAACCCCAAAAAAGCGGTTAAAACTAAAATAAAGACCAGCTTTTTACCAGTACTCATTTGTGTCTGTTACTATAGCAGAAAACATTAATCTAAACAACCAGTCGGCTATCCACACCCCGTACAGACGCCAGGGCCATGACCAGCCAAAAAATTAAACTCCCCGGCTGGAGGGTCCAGAGAAAATGGTCAAACAGACCAGCGATAAGTAATAAGCTGTAAGCTGTAAGCCAGAAGGGGTCGCGGCGAATTCGCCAGAAGATAGAAAAAAGAAAAGCGCTGAACAGTCCTAACCCGATCAATCCGGTTTCAGAAGCGATCAACAAATAGATATTATGGGCTGGCTGGTAAAACAGCGCCGGATAATGTTTGTACTTGGCCATCAGATCAGCTACAAACTGGCCAATGCCGATGCCAAGCAATGGGCCGTTTTTAATGGTTTGGGTGGCGATTTGATTGTATTGGAGGCGCTGACTGACGGCTTCATCCTGAAGCGATAGCTGAAGCCGTGATTGGACTTGCGGCCAGAAGGTAACGGTAAAAAGCATGGTGACTGTCATGGTGATTGCCGCGATTTGTTTGGTGATTTTCTCTTTTCGCCGGGCCAGCCCGCCTAAGTTTTGCTTCGCAAAATTTGGGCGGGCCAGCCAACCGATAATAAACGCCAAACCCCACAAACTGATAATTACTCGCGAGAAGGTTAGAAAAAAAGCAAACAGCAAGACGGTATAGCCGAGCCAAAACCAAGGTTGAACTTTGGAATGAGCTGGCCGGTTTTGTCTGGAAACCAAACAATAAAAAGCAAAAAGCCCGGCCAACAGCCAGGCGGCTAGAACGTTGGGGTGGGGCGTGGTGCCGTAGGCGCGCAGATATTTTTGGCCATCAGTGATGATAACCGCAACATTGGTAATATCCACTGACAAGGGGCTTTCGCCAAAAATTTTCAGGCCTAAATTGGCTTGTTTGAGATACTGTCCGATGGCAATCACTGATTGGAAGATACCAGAGCTTAAGACAACAAGAGCCGCTGTGTTAAAGTTATACAATCTGCCGAAACTGGTTTTGATATAAAAATAAAGCAGTAAGAATTCCCAAAGTTTCAATAAATGGTAAAAGGAAAGACCAATGATTTTGGAATTAAGAATTGACAGGGCCGAGACAGTGAAAAAGACAATCAGCAGGCGGCCAGTCAGATCAAGCTTGAGTCGGCTTTTGTTTTTGATCGAGCGGGCCAGCCAGAAAATGAAAACCGGCACCAACAAAATATCCGTCCCGTAAAGGAAAGCCGCCGTCCACTCGTTGAACGGCAAAGTCCACTTATGCAAAATCAGCCGGGTCTGGAACGGGATAGAGAATAAAAAAACGTAAAAGGTAAGTTTTTCTAATTTAGACAAGGAGGAGTCGGCAGTGTTGTTTAGCGGGCGCTCATTTCTGTGAGATTGCATGGTCAGCGAGTGGTACAATCGCGCAGCACCGCGAGCTGAATCCACAGAAATGAGCGAGTTTAATTACTCGCTGGGGAATTAA
>ERZ1292632.1467-Hain-H43-01um-R2-1467-length-22675-cov-6_pt1 | contig 22675 bp, 13 predicted proteins | sample MGYA00564407_ERZ1292632 | MGnify/ENA primary metagenome ERZ1292632 (study PRJEB36523, sample SAMEA6512637) | groundwater metagenome | collected 2019-01-08 | study: AquaDiva: Metagenomics assemblies of 32 groundwater samples | reverse complement strand
CCACATTCTTGGCAAATTCTTTCAGGCATTTGTTACCGCCCCAAAACACTGCTCTGATGTGCATATTTTAATATCTGCTGATTCGTTATATGGTCTATAGTAGATAGTCTTCTTGCAATTGAAACATGTTGTTCTCTTGTCATCCTTGAAACAGGACTTATTCGAGCATACTAAAATAGATCCTTTTTCACTAAGTTTTTGTAGATATTTTTCATGCGGTATAATTTCAAGAGCCATATTGTATCACTTGTAGCATATAGGTCTTCGTAGTATTTAAAATAAATTAGGGCAGGAATTGCCCGAATCTACGCCTGTGGAGATTGAGCCTCTACTCAGCAATGAGCAAGTTCGGTCAGAGAAGCAGGAAGTCACGACCTCAAACGTGTAGTTTAGGTTATGATAGTTCACAGATTTTTTACGATGGATGAGTAACAATAAAAAGACATCTTGAGCAATACCAGTGCTTGCCCAATTTCTTTGCCTGACATTCAATTCCGCATTTCTTACAGGATTTTATTCTCAAGTAGTCACAACTCACTAAGTAGTTTTTAGTTCTATTGATTTGCTGTGTATATAAGCATTTTTGTAGTGTAGTTGCATAGTTCGCCACATGAATCTTTAAGTATGGCGTAGAACAAAAATCAAGCATGAAAAAGAAAATCGCAAAAGTTAAAAGTCTTTTTTCTAGGAAGCAAGCCTCACGCATCTCTGTATGTGGGGATTGCAATCATACTTATCGTTACGCTGTTACGAAGTGTCCTTTATGCGAATCGCTTAACGTAAAGGAGAAAGTTGTACTGACCACACCTCCAAAGATGGGGGTGATTATGCGATTAAACAGTGAGAGCATCGTATAGTTGCCCCCTTAACCTCCTTTTTTTACCGATCCCTTTTCTTTATTCTAAAATTATACCAAAAATTAGAACAACAAAATCTTTATTCTAAATGGATTGAATGGACAAAACACTGAATTGATTGAATAATTGAATAGGATGGAAAATTGAATTTATTGAATTGCACCTAGAATCTGGTTTTTATGAATCGACCATTGAATCTTTCTGCACCGCAAAAGCCGCAAAAAGAAATTCCTTTAGCTTTGACTATTTCTCCTCTGAAGTTATCTCCACAGTTATGTTTTCTTATTTTCATGTGACCACAGACCGATATATAGGTCATCAAAGAATATAAGCGTTTTGGTACGGGGGTTTTAGAAAACAGAAATGGTACTTTCAACTATTTCTTTTATTTGTCTTACAATGTTATCTTCTACATTCATTTCTATAACTCTTTTCATTCCATGTCTGCCTGATGAAATATTGCATGTCTTGATAAGATTTGTTTTTTCAAGTTCGTCTATGAATTGGTGAAAACGCCTAAAACTTAACTTGGGAATTTTTGCTCCTTTGCATAACATCAAATATGTATTATAGACAGAAGAAACATTTTTGTCTTGAGTATTTATTACAGCCAGCAACGATATTTTAAGACTCTTTGGCAACAACAGAAGTATGCCCTTATATTTATCACATTTTATCTTTTCATATGCCTGAGTTATAAGTTCTTCTGTTATCTCTTTTGAATCACTATACTCCAAAAACTCATAGACCGCATTAATTGTATTGATACATTCCCGTGCATCGCCGCTATTCTGCCCTATAGATTGAGTGCATTTTGATAAAAGAAGCTCACTAAGGTATGCTTTATAGACAGCTTTCTCAACCCTATCATTCACAATATTCCATAACTCTGCTATGTTATAAGCAGGGAATTGTATAGTGTTCTCTCCCAGACGTGACCTTACGCTGCCATTTATAGAGTCTAAAAACCTCATATCATTTGAAATAAGGATTCCTGAAACGCAATGATGGTTTTCCCGAAACATGTTCTGGGATATTTCGTGGAGATTATATAAAAGAGAATTCAGATCCTTGCCATCGACAAGCGATACTTCGTCCAATATGAGTAGAAGGGACTTGTTCTCTGCTTTTAGGGTTTTTTCTAATAAACCATAGAAAGAGGAAGAATTGTTTGGTACGTGGGGATAGCCAAAGACCTCACAAATCTTGGCTAATATCTGGTATTCTGTCTTATTGGTTTGACAACATATATAACAGACCTTTACAAAATCTGAATACTGGTTAACAATTTCATTTGCCATAGAACATACTAAAGCAGTCTTGCCAGTGCCAGATACGCCATACACCGATACGAAAGCCTCGCTGCCACGAAGGATGCGTTGCATAACCATAGTAAGCTCGTATATTTGCTTTTTACGATCTATAATTTCATCAGTACCTATAAATGTCCTAGTATCAAGGGGCTTCCTGTCTTTAAAGATGTCCTTTGGGGTAGAAAAAATGAATCGTTCTTGTGTCATCTCAACACCGTGAAAATACTTCATTAATTGTACTAGGCTTATATATATACTTTTATGTTGGTGAGAGGTATAATCAGGTATTGCAAGTGGAAGTGTTAAAGTTTCAAGTGCATATAACAGCGAAGAGTAGAAGATAAGAGGGACTGCAAGTGGAACTCTTGAATGAAAGTTGTTAGCATCCTCGAGGCATTTAGTTGTTATTTTTAATTAACTATATACTATACATATAAATCATTCATTTCATTCATTACAAGTGGAAACTATTTACTACTACTACACTAAACATTTACTACTACTTACTACTACTTCCACTTGAAATGGCTCTCTATCTTTAGTTAGCGTTTTTTAGAAACAGAAAAGAACTAGCCTGATCCAGAACTATTGTCTGGGTCACCTAACAGCTTTGTTGCTATAAGAAGCAATATAAGAGGGAAAATTCCATAAGTAACTATTGTGGCTATCGTCAGGGCAAATGCCTGTGAATAGTGTTGACCTTCTGCTGAGAGAACAACCACGACCATGAGAATAATACTGTATATCGCCGTTGTCCAATACTTTTTGTTTATCTTTGTCGCCAAGACTATTGAGATTAACACAGGCAGTAACATTACAGGGAACATATACATGAGAAGATTTCCGTTTACATTTGTGACAATTAAATTTCTATTCAGCCCAGTGGATAAAAATATCTGGCAAATTGCTGTGTCTTCGGCAAACGCTGATGTGCCGCTTTGCTGAATTGCTAATTGTTCAGTTCCCGCAGGGGCGAAGGAACAGCTACTATATGGTGGTAAAAATAGGTCAAATAAAATTCCTGAACACGCCAAGAATAATCCTATTTTTATATATTTAGAATCGTCCTTGCTTTTCCATACATAAATGCTGATAGTAATAATTATTATCGAAATAAATAAAAGTGGGAACGTCACAAGCCACGTCAAGACACTAGGCACGGCGTAAAGCATAAGCGAGGCGAACACTACAACTCCGATAAGCAATCCAGCCACGATTTTTGCGTTAATATTATTCACCTTTCAAATCCCAAACTTCACTGACACTCAAGATAGGATATATTTCAATTGATTGTTGTATGTTGTTTTCTACTATAATTTCCGAGACGATCATTAGCGTTGTAACTATCTTTAGCTTGTCATTTATAATTTTCTCTTCCTGCTTTTTCTTGACTTTTACGAGCCTCATCTTTAATCTCCACCATACCTTTTTTGATCTTTAACAGCCCGACTAGAACTTACCATTCCGTTTTTTCTATTGTCATACGTTATGTGCCATCGAAATTTTTTCATATCTAATCACTTATTTTTCCTATAATTAATATTAAAGCTCCAAGTACGAAACTTCCAATTCCTGCTGTTACATTATTGCCTTCTACAACAACTGCACCTAGTGTATGGAACACAACAAAGTGCGGTGAAAAAAATAATGAATAAAATCCTAATGCAAATAAAATTAAACTTAGTGTAATAGCCTTTTTGTTCATAATTCAATCCCCTCGAAACCTGATACGCTTTATAAACCTGATGTTCTTCTGCCGCCCAAAGATTTTCCTATACATGCCTTTTCTTGAAAACTTCTTGCGTCCCTTCATTCTTACTCGTAACATGATTACCGCCTAAACTTTTTCCGTTGATTTACTCGTTGAATATTTTCCAAAATGTCGATAAGTGTTTTTTCGTCAACTTCTATATTAGGAGTGAAGTCGGCTTTGTTGATCATTACTCTTTTTCCAGAGTTGAACGTGACCAAGTAAAATTTTTGAAAGCTGCGAATATTATATTTGTTCCCGCTAAAAATTACATTGAAAGCTCGTGTCATAATTATCTACCTGCCCCGCCGCCGCCAGACGAACCGCCACCAAATCCGCCGAAGCCACTTGAACCTGATCCGAAAGGCATGAAAAAGTCATCATCTTCATCGTCTTCTTCCTCGAAATCATCCTGACGTTTCTGTTGTTTTTTCTTCTTGCGTCTTTTGATGTCTAGTCGTGACTTGTGTCTCTTCTTCATAAGCATCGCCTATTCTATTAGGGCTTGCTGTGTTATTATACATTTATAAGTTGCACCTTATACTTTTTTAATTATAGGAAATTCCATAGGAGTCTTTATTTACTGCTTAGAGTCATAAAGCTACTTGCGAACACACTACATTTTCCAGAAGCCTCATCATAGTGAATGAGTAAGATACAACCTGATACTTAAATTATGGTGCTTGTTTCTGGGGCATGTAATATACTTTCGCAGCAGCGTGGAAACTGCTCGAAAAACTCTTGGAAAAAAACGATGTGATTTAAAATGACAAAAGCATGGATACCCGTTGTAATTCTACTTGGAATGGCACTCACCTTCGGTGGACTTTGGGCATACGGCTCAGCAACAGGAACAAAACCAGTACAAAGCTTCTGCCAGTCAGTAACAGACACATCTTGCAGTAACGTACCTCTTGAAGGCATCGCATACGAAGCAGTCGGTGGCGGCACATTTGTTGCGACAACAGGAACACCAGCAACTACACCATCAACTCCGACACAGCAAGTAATACAACCTTCTTCGGTAGTCAACCTTGCAGTAAAGGACTTCTCGTTGAAAGTCAAAGAACCATACTCACTTAGCTGGACGGCATACAGTGGCACGCTTAGAATCTTTGACGCAAATGACAACCTAGTAGACCCGAACATTGCGGCAATAGATACGGCAAGTGTTACATCTGGTGCAGCAAGCAAGACAAGCTGGAACGTATTTAGAACAGACATACCATACAAAGCAGTTCTAGATGGCGGCGGCACGTATTACGATACATTGCTGAACCCATTTGTCTTCAAAAGCAGTGACTATAACAAGGCACTTGGATCGTACTCCCTTGTTCTCGGTGATCAGGGCAGCACGGATACACGTCTCTCAAGCAAGGCATTCCCAGATGTGTATGTAGGCGAGAAGATCGGTACATGGTCAGTAACGTTCAGTAGCTGTGCATCACTGCAATGTGGCAACACAACCCTTGCATTGAATTACAGCGATTCAGGTGCAGCAGGACAAGGTAGTGTTGACATAAAATTCTCTAACTCTGGTGCAAACACGCTGATAAAAGATGCGGTTATTGCTCCTGTGAGCGATCAGACAAACGCACTTGAAGGCAACGAAATAACAACGGCAACAATACAGCACGTATCTGGCACTGACTTTGGCTTGCCATCAACTGTTACCTCATACCTGACAAACGAAATACCTATAAAACTTGGTAACATTAAGGGTGGACAGTCCTCGACAGACACTTGGACGTTTACTGTGAACGAAGACAATACGGCTGCAAGCGAAGCACTACACCTGTACTTTGATGATCTGAACGGATACAGAAATTCTGATCATATGGTCGGGAATCTCGGTATTGCGGCAACAGACATACCGCTTACATTCATTGCGTAAACGTAGCACAAAAACAGAAACAACTCAGACCCGATGGGCATTCGAGAGAGTGTCCAACTATGATGTCCGCAAGGATGGAGTGAAGGTTTCAACACCACAAGCAAAGAGACAATATTAAAATGTCTTTGTTTGTGTTGTTTGTTTTCCCTTAAAACATCTTTTTATTTTTCTCCTCCTTGATCTTCTTTGAAATAGTGTTTACGAAATAGTAATGACATAGTGTAGTGCAAAAATAAAAGGGCTTTCTGACGTATAACCCGCAACTTATAAATGTTTATATATTAGTTTGTCCAATATACTGGTAGTGAATCACATGAACAAAAACCTTCTTTTCATTGCGATGTTTGCATTCGTTCTTGCCTTAAGCGGCTCGGTTTTTGCAGTAGGCAGTGCGAATACGGTTGCAGTCCATGTCGCTGATGCTGGCAATTGTTCAGCAACGATTTTATCCAGTGCTGTTCTCACTTCACAGATAAATGCGACACAGGGATTCCAGTACAAGATTACTATTAATGTCTCAACAAACGACACTACACTTGTAGGTACTTGCCGTGTGGCGATTACGACATTCAAGAACGTGACCCAAAGCAGCGATAACAAGAAGATAATTGTGTCTCATACAAATGGCACACTGGTTAACATCACTTCAAACATATCAGATTCAAATGGCAGGATTGAGATAAATTTCACGTCAGTTCTATTGAAGTCAAATCTTTCAACTGACCGATATAATATTACATTCAACTTTTCGTCTGGCTTGACAAAACAAACAAACAACACGCAGAGACTCATAGCACAAAAACTCTTCTCGATTAATAATGTTGCTGAGATAGATATTCCAAACCTGTACTCGGATGTCGTCTATTATTATGACTGGTCACCAAGTGTGCTTACTGCTTACGAATGCACGTCAGATATGAACTGCAATAATACAGCAGGCAACTTTTCTGGAAAAAGCGAGATTGCGGGTGTCACTAGCAACTTCATAAACGACACGACAAATTACATAATTAGAGTTAAGGACTCGAATTCGACCAAATCTAGCGTGTCAAATTACTCGCTTGAAGGATACCTAATACCTGCATCCGATCCTGATGAATCGTACCCACAGGATGCACAACCTACTGGCGGGGCAGTAACAACGCAGCCTATACAAACAGTTAGCTCTAGTCCTGTAGCTGCAATTACTACGGGTGCAAGTGGCATAGCAAGCACGGTAACAAGCAAGTCTTTCATGCAGAGTACACCATTGTTCCTGCCAAACTGGCTATGGATAGTGATTATCGTATTGGTAATCGTAGCACTTGTAGTGTGGAAGCTTGGCAAAAAGTAATTTGTTCTTTCATAGAACGAGGTTCAAGCCGATGAGTTCTATTCTATTTCTTTTTTCGCATGTAGTACCACGACTTTAGACACATGACGAGAATGTATAACCTGCAACTTATAAATGTATATATTCGGCTTGAACCATGTAATAGAAGGCGATTTAATGAATAAAGTAGTTTTGATTAGTTTAGTTCTTATTATCATAGTCGCATCGCTATTTTTCTCAGCATATTTCTTGCCAAGCAGCGTCAAAAAGAACTTGCCTCTTATAAACATGATCCCGTTGCAGGGCATTGAATTTGAATCGCTTTCGTTGAGTTCTCCTACGATTGCCCAGTACTATGGTCAATCAACACAGGAATCATCGGTATGGATGAAAAATCTTGTCGTGAATACTAATCCAGTACAAGTAGGAGACTATATTATATCTATGAGCAAGGTTGACCAATACGATGCTCTAGTTAATTGCAAAGCTAATACTTGTGGCGGAACGCAAACAGGAACGGATTCTTACGGATGCCCTTTGTATAAAACAAACGGACAAATTACAACAAAATCATACTGGCTTTGCCAAAATTATTGTGGTGGAGATTGTGCTTATTGTAATGATGGAAGCACTTCAAATGGCGGTAAATGTTATGATGTAGCTTGGCGTTATATCGGAGCAAATGTTTGTTGGAGTTGGATATTTGGAGGTAGCGAAACATTCGATTCGACTGTTTCATGTGGCGGTGCAACGACACAACTCGTAAGGCAGTGTGGATACACCTATAATATCCAAAAGAACGGACAGACAGTAACCAGCATACCGCAGCCTGTATCTGGTACTACTACGATTGATCTTCCTGACGTCACGATTAAATTGAATACCCAGAATGAGTACCGTGCAAATATTATACAATGCATGTGGCTAAAAAATGAGTATGCTATAAAAATTCCTCAGGATGCCTTCACTTTTAATTTCTCTTCAATAAAGTCAACATTCGTTCAAGGCGAGAATGCTGTTATGCAAGTCAAGGTTACTAATACAATGATAGACGCTAAGGCAGACATTCATCTTTCTGTTTGTCAGCCCACTTTCGGAGGCATATATTGTAAGACTTTAGAACAGGGAAATGTGCCATTAAATCGGAATAGTATTTCTATTATAAATTTCTCAATACCCACTGATTTTGTTGTAGATAAAATAACTATTCTTCCATCCTTAGATTTGAAAATAAATCCTGCATTGTACAATATAAAGAATGTAAACGTGAAATGTTTGAGTGATGTTGTGGCTCTTTGGACTGATGATCGTCCTGTTGATTCGTGTTTTTTTATTAGTATTGGCAGTTGGTCAGGTGACACATCAACGATTGCAATTGAGTACAGGGAAGCTGAAACAATAAGGCAATTATCGGCTTCATTAGAGGAAAGAAAAGCACTTATAAATGCGTTGAATACGTCCTTACTAGAGAAAGCTTCTTTGATAGATTCTTTGCAATATTCCCTAGCCGAAAAGACCCAGCTTCTGAATTCGTTACAACTTTCTTTAGGCGAGAAGGCTGCTTTGATAAATTCATTGCAGTTATCGTTACAGGAAAAGGAACAATTATTAAGCTCTCTCCAGACTTCTATCAGAGAAAAGGCACAACTTATAGATGCTCTTAATACTTCATTACAAGAGAAAGCTTCTTTGATTGACTCTTTGAGAATTTCAGAAAGAGAAAAGAGCCAACTTATACAATCCTTGAATGCTTCTCTGGAAGAAAAGGCTGGACTTATAAATTCGCTTAAGTTATCTTTGGACGAGAAAGCGTTGCTTATAAATTCACTGCAAATTTCCTTGAATGAGAAGGCTGCGTTGCTCAATTCCTTGCAGCTTTCATTACAGGAAAAAGAACAGCTAGTAAATGCTCTTCAACTCTCTATAAGGGAGAAAGCACTACTTATAGATGCTTTGGGTGCTTCACTTTCGGAGAAGGCTTCTTTGATTAATTCACTACAAATTTCACTACAGGAAAAGAGCCAACTTATACAATCCCTTAATACATCTCTGGAAGAAAAGGCGGGACTTATTAATTCGCTTAAATTATCGCTGGAACAGAAAGCTGATTTAGTTGACGCATTGGGCTTGAGCTTAACGGAAAAGAGAAGCTTAATCGATGCATTGCAATTGTCTTTAGAAGAGAAAATGCTTCTTATATACAAACTGAGCGACACGACTGGAAATCAGAGATATTTATTGGATGCGTTGAATGCCTCGCTTTCTGAAAAGGAGAAATTGATATTCAGTCTAAGCACGTCTCTGCAAGAAAAGACTGTACTTATAGCTTCGCTTCAAAAATCAAATGCGGAAAAGGTCGCTTTGGTGAACTCGCTGGAAATTTCGCTGAATGAAAAAGCTTTATTGATAAATTCTCTGCGTTTATCATTGCAGGAAAAAGTAGCCCTTGTAAATTCCTTGCAGCTTTCATTGGATGAGAAGAATAAGTTGTTCTTAGCACTTTCTTCGTCATTGCAGGAAAAGACACAGCTAGTAAATGCGTTAAATACATCTCTCTCTGAAAAAGCTTCTCTTATAAATTCACTGCAATTATCATTGCAAGAAAAGGCTGTACTTATAAACTCTCTCCAAAAATCAAATGCAGAAAAAGTGGCTTTGGTGAACTCGCTGGAAATCTCGCTAAATGAGAAGGCTTTACTCATAAATTCCCTACAGTTATCAGTACAGGAGAAGGCACAACTCATAAATTCATTGCAGCTTTCATTAGATGAAAAGAACAAGCTGATATTGGCACTCTCTACGTCACTACAAGAGAAGACACAATTAGTTAATGCGTTGAATACGTCCTTATCAGAGAAGGCTTCGCTTATCGATGCTTTGCAACTTTCTACAATGGAAAAACAGAGCTTGATTAATTCTTTACAATTATCATTAGCCGAGAAGACGAAGCTTGTGCAATCGCTTGATTTATCATTGCAGGAAAAAACAGAATTGATAAATGCCTTGAGTGCTTCCAATGCTGAAAAGATACAAATCGTGAACCAGTATCAGCCGTTGCCGCAGAAGTTTGATTTGGTCAAGACCCTGATTCAATACTGGTACTTGATAGTGTTGCTGATTATAGCTGTTATAATTTTTATAATCAAGAAGATGAGAGGGTAAAGTTTAAATGATATGTCGTAAGAAGTCCACCTAATTTATTGGGTGGATGAATTGCGACCCAAAACTCAAAAAGAAGGCTTTATATATAACCGATAGTAATGTATAACTATGAATAACATAAGGATAGTGAAATGTAATCGATGTGGATGGGAATGGGCAACAAGAAGAGAGAAAGAACCTAGTTATTGCCCAAAGTGTAAATCTCCATATTGGAATAAAAAAAGAGTGAGAGTTAAAAAATGAGAGCATACAAGTTTAGGCTCTATCCGACAAGGGAGCAAGAACAAAAGTTACAGTGGACTCTTGACAAATGTAGGTATGTTTATAACTTTTTGCTCGGCGAACTGAACCAGCAGAAAGTCATTGACAAGGCACAATTACAAGAAATGATAGTTGATTTGAAAAGAATAGAACCTGAATTGCAAGATGTTCATTCAAAGGTTCTACAATACGAAAATTATAGGCTGTTTTCCAATTTGAGAAGCCTGTCGCAAACAAAAAAGAAAGGCAGAAAGGTTGGAAGTTTGAGATTCAAAGGCAAAAATTGGTTCAAAACTTTCAGCTACAACCAGAGCGGGTTTGCCATCATGCAGAACCAGACAAGATACGACAAGCTATGGTTGTCAAAGATTGGCGAGATTCCTTTCATTATGCACAGAGACATAGAAGGAAAGATAAAACAAATCACAATAAAACACCATTCTTCTGGAAAGTGGTATGCTTCAATAATTGCTGAAACTAAAACTGAGATTTCTATGACAAATAATACAAACAAAGTTGGTATAGATTTAGGCTTAGAAAATTACGTATTTGATTCTGATGCAAATAACTTTTCTAATCAAAAGTTTTTAGACAAATCATCCAAAAAATTAGGAAGAGGACAAAGATGGTTGTCAAGGAAAAAGAAAGGCTCAAAGAACAGGAATAAACAAAGGATTATTGTAGCAAGAACATACGAAAAGATAACAAACCAAAGAGATGATTTTCTGCACAAGCTTTCTCACTATTACATAAGTAACTACGGCTTCATAGCAGTAGAAGACTTGCAGATAAAAAATATGGTAAGGAATCGCCATCTGGCAAAGGCAATTTCAGATGCTTCATGGTCAAAGTTCATCCAGATGCTCGAATACAAGGCTGAGAGAGCTGGTATTCGGGTAGTGAAGGTTGAGCCAAGAGGAACAACACAAATTTGTTCAAGTTGCGGAACAGAAGTTCATAAGGAACTCTGGAATAGAATTCACAAGTGCGAATGTGGTCTTGAGATAGATAGGGACTACAATTCCGCAATCAACATACTCAAAAAAGCATTACTGTCGGAACGACAGGAATATACGCCTGTGGAGATTGAACCACTACTCAGCAATGAGCAAGCTCGGTCAGGGAAGCAGGAAGCCACTGAACTTGTTCGGTGGTAGTTCACAGAAAGGAAATTTTGTCGAGATAGATATAAAAAAGGTTGATTAAAATGCCAGCACCAAAAGACCCGATAAAAAGAGAACAATGGATTAATTCAAAGAGAGGTGAAAATAATGTTGCTAAGAGACCAGATGTTAGAATAAAAATAAGAAATAGTAAACTTGGTAAAATTGCATGGAATAAAGGACTTACAAAAGAAACAGATAATAGATTATTTGTTTCTGATAAAACTCGACAAAATATGCAGAGTGCTAGTAAAAAACGTTGGCGAGATTCTGTATATCGAGAAAAAATGCTGAAAATTAGTAGAGAGAATCTTAAGATATTAAATGTTAATCCAGAATTTCAGGAAAAAAGATTAAAGGGATTTAATAAGGCAGAAACAAGGGAAAAAATTGGTGATGCTTCTAGGGGCAGGAAACTCAGTGAAAAGCATAAAGAAAATATAAAATTATCGAATTTAAAACACCGATTTTCTAAACGTAAAAAAATGAAACAATTGTGGCAAGACCCGTCATATATTCAAAAAATGGCGAATAGACCCCCCTCTCGTAATAAAAGATATGATGTTTGGAATGACTCCCAATTTATTATACAATCTTATTTAGATAATGTTGATGCCAAAAAAATAGCTCAAAAATATAATTGTAGTGTTGTAACTATTTATAGTATTTTAAAGAAAAATAATATTCCTAGAAGACCAAATGTTATTGCAAATCAACAAATGTATTCTGAAAAGAGGCTAAAGAATTTATGTAAATCTCCAAACAAACCAGAACAAAAACTCAATCTAATTTTACAATCTCTATTTCCTAATGAATGGAAGTTCGTTGGTGATGGTTCATTTATTCTGGGCGGAAAGAATCCAGACTTTATGAATGTAAACGGTCAAAAGAAGCTGATAGAAATGTATGGAGATTACTGGCACAAGAAGTACACGACAAGATCACAGGATTATTATATACCAGAAAAGCGTATAGAACTTTTCAAGCAATTCGGATTTGATACTCTCATAATTTGGGAAAGTGAACTTAAATCCAAAGACCAAAGTAAATTACTAGAAAAACTGGTGAGTTTTAATGGCAAAAATTAATATAGAATTTTTATCTGTAGCACGTTTAGGTATACTTATACTTTGGGTTTTTACCTTGTTTTCGTTTTTCTTTTTGTTAACAGTTCCAAATTCTACAGAGGTTGTAGTAAGATACATGATAACATTTGGGATAGTGACATTTTTTTCTATATTAGATTGGTTTCTTTTAAGTGAAGCTATGGGTCTTAAGGAAGATGATCCAGTTGGTGAATCATTTTCGAGCATTACTGATGAAACATCACATAGACATTTTGTTAGAGCTTTGCTTGGTGATGCTTCTGGATATGGTATTCTGATTGCACTCATAGTTGGAATTATATGGAGTAGTGTATATGCATATTTTATAATTTTTCAGGGTCAGCAATTTATAGCTGTTCCCGATCTTTATACTTCTGTAACTTTATCTTCGTCTCCAGTACCTCTGATTGATACTGGAACTTTTACGGCATTTTTTGAAGCACTGTCAGTAGCAGTTACAGAAGAACAATTATTTACTGGTTTGGTCTTTATGACTATATGGTCAGTTTTGTTAGCTGGAATATCAAAGTTTGGAATTAGGGAGAGCAGAGGCGTTTTTGTTATTGTTGCTATAGTTCTTATGATTATAGCGGCTGTTCCTGCTGCGTGGATGGATGCTAACGGACAACATTTTTTTGCTTTCCAGAAAAATAAATTTGCTTTCGACAAAGCTTATAATCATTTCTTTTTAGCAGCAGTAATTGATGGTAGTACAGGTTCTATTTTGCCTAGCGTGATGGCTCATTTTACCAATAATTTTTTGATTAAAAACGCCAAGTACCATGCTCGTTATCAGGCGATTCCTATTAATGGCAATTCATATACTGTAGGAACACCAGTGCGAGTAGGCTAAAAATCTTTATATTTAAGGCGGTATAAGGTACAGTAGGACAATATTAGAATTAAGGCGAATTAGATGAAGCGAAACATATTATTGTGGGGACTGATGATTATGACTATATTATTATCAGGATGCGTACAGAACACGAATGAGCATCAGATAGCGATCCCGAAGAGTACAGGAAACTATACACCAAGCGTTTCTTCTGTTCCTTCGCAGATATTGACACCTATTCAAATTGGTCTATCAAATATTCAGGAAAATATTTGCTCAAGTCTTGGTGCAGGTTTTCTCTGTCCAAATCCAGAAAGCACTAACATTCAACAGTATTGTGAACAAGGCGAATCATGGGAGTGTCGTGATGTTTATTCAGATTTGCCAAACATGACGAATTTAGATAGGATAAAAATTCCAGATAATTACGTTATTGGGAAAGGCACAAACTTCTGGATTTCCTGTACGGGTTCTATGTATCCGATAATCAACTGCAATGGGAATTATGTTGTTGTAAGAGTTTTTTCCGATACTTCACTTAACATAGGCGATATTGTATGGTTTACACATTCAGAAAGAAATAGTGCTGAACTTACGGCAACAGTGCATCGCATAGTTGCGATAGGTCAAGATTCACAAGGAATTTATTATACGACAAAAGGTGATACAAATGATATCATTTCAGATTACGAGCAAAAGATAAGAAAAGACCATATTGAATTCAAAATTATAGGGCGGTATGTAGGATGAGAAAAGGAATGAAAGGAATAGCCATAATTAGTGTAATGCTTTTAGCTGTTGCTATGGTTTTATTTAGTTCTTACTTTGTATTTGCTGAGTCGGTAACCGCAGGAAGTGGGTATGGTTCATCTGGACTTATTGCTTTTGTTGACGAAGCTTCTGGCGAGATTTATCACCCATGGTGGAACACTTCATATGCATCCATAATCCAACCGCAGCGGACTATCCTGTCGGATATAATAGATTTCATACTTAATGTATTCAGGAGTCTTGGGTTATGAAGTTCAAAAGAATAGATATGAAAACCAAATACTGTAATAAATGTGAAGCATTTTACGCAGGGAACTACCAAGGCGAGGGTTGTGTTAATTGTGGACAATAAGAAAAAAATACATTGTAAATTTTGTCATGGTAAAGGCGGATATAAACATAAAGGCGATTAAATGAATCTCAAAGGTCTAAAAGGAATGAAAGGCGTAGCGATTATTGGCGTGATATTGTTAGCTGTTGCTGTAGTTTTGATTGGCTCTTGGGCTGTTTTTGCTGCCGATACAGGAATAAATTATGACAATACAACAAAAACTATTTTAATCAAAGCACTGGGCATAAATATCACAGAAATCCAGCTAATATCTACGTCACAATCACTTACATCTGCATCTGCTACATTTAGAGTAAAGCCGTTCTTTTCATTAACTACAAATACAAAAGACTACAAGTTTTCGGTTATAAAACTGTCTAACAGAACCGAAATCGTAAGTGATAGCTTGCTTATCTTGCAAAAATTTAATACGACAAGGCTATCAAGTACCCCATCATGCAATCCTTTTATTGTAAAATATAATCTGACAACAGAAGCAGATGGCAACACAACAAACACAACTACTGAATATTCTTATACAACAGGAAATTGTACAACAATTGTTTCAAATGTATCTGTAGAGCTTGAAAGATTAGTTCCGTTGTCTTTTAACGGCTTGTCAATAGTCGCTAACACGAACTATTACATCACATCAACAGTTTCTTTAGTGGCAACTATTGGTGAGAGAATATTTGACATCCTCCCGACCATAGGCAATTATAACCTCTCGCAATTTGTATTGTTCAATTCTTCATGGAAATATTACGAGGAAGCACTGAATTCGACAGGATTGCCTTTGATGACGAATGTAGAATATCCAGTGAATGGCACAAATGGTTTCTGGATTGGAACTGAAAAACAAATAATCTGGGGAAAAGCTGAAATCGTTAACACAACGAACAGGATTTGGTATATGAATTATACGACTTATGAAGTTACAAATTCCTCTAACGTCACGCTTCCGTTTGAGGTCGAGGTCGGCAATCAGACTGGCATAAACGCCACCATGTTGCACGATAATGATGAGATGATTCACTTGAGATGTGGTGTAAACAATTCTGGTGGCTCTAATATGTGTATTGACAGCACAAAATACAGTAGGAATGTTACAATAAAAGGGGCATCATCGTGGACAAATGGTGTCATAGGTGGTGGCATAAGGTCACAAGGAAGCCCTGCAAATGATGGAGCAAACAGGTCGTTTGAATCTTGGATGGACTTGGGAAATTTCACTATTTTAGTCTGGGTTAATCCTGTTACTGTTTCTGTTCGTTCACAGTCATGGGGTACACACGACACGGGAAAAGAGGACGATATTATCCTTGAAATACGTAAGGCAACAGCTGGTGATGTTTCGTTACTTATAGATAATGGCGGTTCTTTTACATATTGTACTTCTGTGGGTGGTGTGGTTTCTGCAAATAATTGGCAAATGATAGCTGGAAGTTTTGATACAGTAACAAAAAATATGTCTGTATTCTATAATGGTTCACTCCTTAAATCATGCACTTCAACACCTGTAACACCAATAGGAATGAATGCGGGTCAATTAAAAGTAGGTCAATCATCTGATGATGTGAATTATCCGTACAATGGCAGTATGGATGAAGTCAGAATTTACAACAGGACTCTTACTGTTAATGAAATAGACTTGATTTATCAGTCTGGAAAAGGTGCATTATCAAGTCTTGGCAATCTTGTAACCATTTCTGGAGCAGACACAACCCCCCCAACAATAACAATAATATCCCCGACAAACACGACATACACAAACGCAAACGTAACTTTACAGGTGACATCTAACGAAGCGATGAGCCAGTGGTGGTACAAGAAAATAGACGGGGCAAACACAACTTTTATCCCGAACACGACTTTCATAGCTTCCGAAGGATTCAATAATATTACAGTTTATGGTAATGATACTTCTGGAAACATCGGGAGCACGCAGGTTAATATCACGGTTGATACGACTCCACCTATTCTTGCTTTTATAACACCAACATTGAACAATGCATCACATACTCTCCTTGGTTATTTTGATGTAAATGTAAGTTCTAATGAAAGAATAGATACAGCATTTGTTGAATTTATAAATGGCTACAATTTTGTAATTTTAAACTCAACAAGTTTAGGATTTATGGATAATTACGTTATGAAAGATAATAATAATCCACAAGGAGTTGCAGTATCTACATCAACTACAGATATATATGCTCTTTGGGCTGATTCAACTTCACTAAATAAGGAATATAGAATATATTTGCAAGTACCTATAAATAATATTCCAACAAGTCTTACAATAATAAATAGTTCTTTGCTAATATACGCTATACAAGCATATCCAAATCCTCCTGCTGATGCTGACATAGCAATTCATCATGTTAATAGCACATCAAATGGAGGAACATCATGGAGTGAAGAAACAATAAATTGGACAAATCAACCCTGTGCGATAACAATACAAACTATAAATGGAAGTCTACGTTGTAATGCTACAGAGATAAAAGCAAACTATGTAGGTCAATCAGTATGGCAGTCGTTTGATGTGACCCCTTACGTAGTTTCTGATTACATAAGTTCATATACAAATATATCATTGTTACTACGAGATACTAAATTTGCTGTTGCTGATATAGGATTCAGATATGCACAAAGAAATAATTCTGGAATTAATTGGTTTATTAAAGTATTAACAAATCAAAGTCAACGAACAAATTTAAGTGCCTCAACAAGTAATCTTTATACAAATTCTAACATTTCTTTAGATAATGGAACATATACATATCGTGTGTGGGGAAATGATACATCAGGTCATTGGAATGTTACTACATATAGAACGATAAGATTAGGAGATACACCCCCAACCCTCTCAGGTCTAACAATCTCTCCAAACCCAGCCAATAAAAATAGTGTGTTCAATATTTCTGCATTTTTAAGCGACCCAGAAGGTGATGGAGCAACCGTCAACTTTACTGTGATGAAAAATAGTTTGCAAGTTCAGAACTACACGGGTGCTTATGCCAACAACACGAACATAACATTTTTAGGTACTGGATGGACTGTCGTTCATGGTGACAACATAAGCGTGATAGCAACACCAAACGATACGGCTGTCGGAACTTCTGTCTCAACCCTAAATCTTACGGTCTCAAACATTGCATTAGTTCTTGCAGATCTTTCCATGTCACCTTCACAAGTCTGGAAAAACACTTCTGTAGTAACAGCATCCGTAAAATGTACTGATGCTGATGGCGATACTTGCTCGACCACAATTTTGGCTTATAAAAATGCTATCAATGTGGCAAATGTAACCAATTCAACTGTAGCATCTGGGACAAACATTACGGCTACCTTTAATTTCGGATGGGTGGCTGGAGATAATCTGAGTTTCCAAGCAAACGGCACTGACGGCACGGATGTTTCAAACGTACTTTCAATAGGCAACCAATCTGTTCTGTTCAACAATCCGATTTCAAGAAATCCGTCAATAAATCCACCTCAGATTTGGCTGAACACTTCGACAGTAACAGGTTCAGGCATATATGAAAACATAGACCTGTTTAGCGGTGGTTTTACGTTGATGTGGTATTACGATTCTGTAAACAACCAAAACTGCACTTCGTCATCAGTAAGTAATGGAACAAACGTAACCTGTGCTTACACAGGCTCAAAAGTTCATGGGCATAATCTAAGTTTGTCAATTAACGCCTCAAGCAGTGGAAGAAATTCTGTCATGGCTTCAACAAGTAATATCACAATAGGCTTCAATAATCCTGTAATCAGAACAGTATCAATATCACCGCCTCAGATATGGATAAATACGACCACAGTAACCACATCAGGTGTATACGAAAACATAGATGGTGACAATGGCGGAGTTACCACGCAAATTTATTATGACTCAGTAAATACCCAAAACTGCACAAGCTCTAATGTAGCCAACGGCACTAACGTAACTTGTGCATATACAGGAGCAAAGATTCATGGGCACAATTTGAGTATGAGTATGAATGCTTCTGTAAACGGTTTGAACTCAAATATTGCATCAACAGGAAACATAACGATAAGTGATAACTCTCCACTTGCAAGAACCGTATCATTGTCTCCAACAGTTGCTTATGTTAATACAACACTTACAGGTTCACTGGTTTGTGAAGACATAGATTTAGATACTATGTTAGGAGAACTTAGATTTTATAACAATTCAAACATTATTCAGACAAGTAGTTTCACGGGTTTGTCAAATGGTACGAACAGCACTGGAACTTTGTCGTTGAAATTTGAACACTTTGGAAATGTAAGCATAGCTGGTAATTGTTCGTCAAGTGGATTATTTTCTCTCACATCATCAACAGGTAACACTACGATTACAGATGCCCCACCGACAATATCTACATATGCTTTTAACCAAACAACATACAGAAAGAACGGTGCGGTTAATTTATCATTTATACCTAATGACATAGACAAAGACCAAATAAATGCTAGTGTACGAATATTCCTAAATGGTGCTTTAGCTCAAACTACTCCTTTTGCAGTCCTAGTTGCTAATGGTACAAACGTAACTTTTGCTACTAACTTTGTACTAAGTACAGGTGATAATATATCATTCCAAATGAACGTAACAAGTAATTTGTTCTCGGCTGTATTTAATACCACAAACATAACTCTAGTTAATAACTACCCAGTGTTATCTAGCTTATCAGTATCACCTGCTCAAATCTGGACAAATACTACCACACGCACAGCTTCAGTAGTATGTACAGATGCCGATTCAGACTTATGTTCAGTAACATTCCAGTTCTATAATACTAGCATAAATGTATTTAACATAACAAATTCGTCAATAGCATCAGGAACTAATATAACTGCTACAATAACACTAGTTACTAGACACTTCGAGAATTGGTCAGTTCGAGTTAATGGAACTGATACATTGGATAACTCTAATGTTTTATCAACAATCAATCAAACAGTTTTAGACAATAATCCGATTTCTCGTAACCCATCAATATCGCCACCACAGATTTGGTTGAATACTTCAACAGTGATAGGAACAGGTATATATGAGGATATAGACGGAGATTTAGGTGGATTTTCTATAATGTGGTATTATGATGCTGTAAATGTTCAGAATTGCACTTCATCTTCGGTAGCTAACGGAACGAACGTGACATGTGCATACACAGGCAGTAAAGTGCATGGTCATAATCTGAGCCTTTCAGTGAATGCTTCAAGTAACGGTCTTAATTCTGTTGTAGCTTCAACAGGAAATATTACAGTGGGCTTCAACAACCCAGTAATAACTACAGCCTCTTTGTCGCCACCTCAAATATGGATTAACACAACAACAGTTACAGCAAGTGCAGTATGTAATATTATAGACCTTGATACTTGTGGTCTAACGTTTAATTTCTTTTATGACAGTGTAAATGTACTGAATGTGACAAATTCTGGCGTAGCTAACGGAACAAACACAACCGCAATTTATACAGGAGCAAAAGTTCATGGACATAATTTATCATTCAGCGTAAACGCAACAAGCAATGGGTTATCATCTAATGTTTTTTCAGTTGGAAACACAACAATCGGATTTAATAATCCAGTTATAACTTCCGTAGCATTGTCACCTGCAGTAAGATTAACAAACGAAACGTTTACCTGCGGAGCGGTGTATAACCATATAGATATGGACTTGGGTACTTTGTTAATGAATTTCTATAAGAATAGTGTCATAGGTCAATCCAATCAATTCTTGTTAGTAGCTAACGGAACAAATTCCACGGCAACATATGACCACAGCAATTATAATAGATTTGACAATATTTCATGTTCTGCAAATGCTACAGTTAATGGAAAGTTCTCTGATTTAGTTTCAACAGGAAACATAACAATATCGGATTCGCCACCAACAATCCCAACATTCGCTTTCAACCAGTCTGCATATACTAAAACTCAACCAGTTAATCTCTCGTTCATAGTAAATGATATAGATAATGACCAGACAAATGCTAGTGTTCGAATATTCCAAAATGGTATTGGCGTACAAAACACAACGTTTGCCGTTCTTGTTGCTAACGGAACAAACACGACCTTCACTACAACATTCACATTGAATAGTGGAGACAACATATCGTTCCAGATGAATGTGACAAGTAATCTATTGTCGGCACAATTCAACACGACAAATATAACAATAGTCAATACTGCACCTGTTGTGAACTCTTTCAAGCTGGTCACAACGAGCATAGACGGTAGTCCAGATGTCCGTTTTAGGTTAAACGTAACTGATGCGGATGGGGCAAGTGACATTGATAAATGTTTCTACGGTTCAACTCAAACAACTGCGACAGGTGATTTCTGCGAGATAAACGTAACAGATGCCTTAACTCAATCAGGCTTGGTATGGGTGAATGACACAAGCAATACAAACGCTTCTTTTGTTTTCAGCTTCTCGGCTTATGTCGGAACTCTCGGAGAACAGACAGGATTTGCTCATACAACTGCTGTGCAGAGAGGCAACAGAACAATAACCATAGTTAATAATGACACGACAAATGTTATTGACATAGAAATCAACCAGTCAACTCCAACAGGTGGGACTCTTGTGGAAGGTGTAGAGCAAAAGGTTATTTCAGCTCTTGCAACGACAGGTTCGGTAATATTTTCAGGTGTATGGTCTGGTGACTGGATAACAGGAGAAACAGTTACAACAACAAGATTCACTGGCAGTAATTCATCAAGAACAAATACGTTGGCGACACAATATCTATTGAATGAAACCAAACTTACCGTAACAAACGGACAGGCATTTACTTTTACGGCAGTCAACTATTCTGCTTTATGCTCACAAGTCAACCAACCTGCTAATATTAACACGGCAACAGGCACGACAGATATATCAACTAATTGCACTACAATTGAATCTAATAACGACTGGATAGTTTCTGAAACTGTAACACAAATCAGACTAGTAGGAAATAATCTTACACAAACAAACAACCTTACAGATCAATGGGCTTTCAACGAAACAGAATTGAATGTTACAAATAACTTCGTCGCCGCAATTGCAGGAATAAACTTGTCGGCACAGTGTTCTGGCGTAAACCAACCTGCAAATGTAAACATAGCGACTGGCACGACAAGAGCATCAAATAATTGCACGACAGTGGAGATTAGAAATGACTGGATAACAGGCGAAACAATAACATTGCATAGGCTTGTAGGATATAATGCAACACGGACTCAAAATAATACTCTGCAATATGTGCTAAATGAAACTGAATTAAACGTTACAAATACTCTTGGAGTAGCTATCTTGCAGGTTAACCTTACCCAAAACCAGTGTTCAGGAGTGAATCAGCCCGCTTTAGTTACAATAGGAACTGGAACTGGCAGAGCATCTAATAATTGTTCAACAAATGAAACTTCAAACGACTGGATTACGGATACGAAGACAACAGAAGCCCAGTACACAGCTTTAGCAACGGAAGCGGGTTATGCGACTTATTCATTCAGGCTCGTCAATATTACGAATACTCTGGCTACTGAATTCAAGGGTGTTTCGTTCCAATCCGTATGCCGAACAGGATGGATAATAAATCAGACAACAAATGTCACGGCATCTGAAAGCAGAATAAACCAGTCCTTTACGTGTAACTCAACAAACATCGTGACGAAATCCAGAACAGCGTTTAACATAACTGAAATTATTTACGTAGGAGTCAATGTTACAGCCAATATGACGGTCTTGACAAATAATACCGATACTCTGATAGCGTATAATTCTGTTCTTGTTAATGTCTCAACAAATAACCTTATACCATTCAATTCGCTTACTAATTGGTCGATAGTCAATGATACGAATTTGCCGCATTATTTTATGAATACAAAAAGGCGGATGCGGACAGAATTGAGAAA
>ERZ1292632.1463-Hain-H43-01um-R2-1463-length-22719-cov-7_pt1 | contig 22719 bp, 29 predicted proteins | sample MGYA00564407_ERZ1292632 | MGnify/ENA primary metagenome ERZ1292632 (study PRJEB36523, sample SAMEA6512637) | groundwater metagenome | collected 2019-01-08 | study: AquaDiva: Metagenomics assemblies of 32 groundwater samples | reverse complement strand
TGAGCGGGCAGCCGACGACCTTCAACGGCAAGCCGGCGCGGACCCGCGCCTGCCGCGCGTTGGAGGGCGCAGGGATCGCGACGACCAGCCCGCACCTGTTCGCCGAGAGCGACGTGGCGCATTATATGGCGCTGGTCGCCGCCGTGTCGGGCGGATCGCCGCGCCAGGGGCCGGTCTATGGCGGGGACTGCTATAATTATGGGCTGCTGGCGTCCGGTTTCCTCGACATCGTGATCGAGTCCGGTCTGCAAAGCTATGATTTCGCTGCTTTGGTGCCGGTGGTCGAAGGCGCGGGTGGCCTGATGTGCGACTGGAATGGCGAGCCGCTTAACGCGGAGAGCGAAGGCGATGTGCTGGCGCTCGGCGATCCGGCGCGGCTGGAGGATGTGCTGGAGGCGCTGCACGCGGCGGGCCACGACCATCACCATCATTGACGGACGCGGCCGAATCGCTTGCCTTTTGCGCGTCACGCCACTAAGGGGCGCCCTTCGCGATATTCAGTGGGACTGCCCGGCTAACTAGGGCTGCCGTGGCCGTCTGTAATCGTCGCGCTGAACAAGGAGACGAAAATGCCCAAGATGAAGACCAAGAGCGGTGTGAAGAAGCGCTTCAAATTCACCGCCACCGGCAAGGTCAAGCATGGCGTCGCTGGCAAGCGTCACCGGCTGATCAGCCACAATGCGAAGTATATCCGTCAGAACCGCGGCACGTCCGTCCTGTCGGACGCCGACGCCGGTCATGTGCGCCTGTGGGCGCCCTATGGCCTCAAGTAAGGAGTTCTGACCCATGGCACGTGTCAAGCGTGGTGTAACCACCAAGGCGAAGCATAAGCGGATTTTGGATCAGGCGAAGGGCTATTATGGCCGTCGCAAGAACACCATCCGCATCGCGCGTCAGGCCGTCGAAAAGGCCGGCCAATACGCCTATCGCGACCGCAAGGTGAAGAAGCGGACCTTCCGGGGTCTGTGGATTCAGCGCATCAACGCCGGCGTCCGCGCCGAGGGCCTGACCTATTCGCAGTTCATGCATGGCCTGAAGCTGGCCGGCGTGGAGCTGGACCGCAAGGTTCTGGCCGACATTGCGATGCACGAAGGCGAGGCGTTTAGCGCCATCATCGCCCAGGCGAAGGCTGCGCTGCCCGCGGCCTGAGCCGGATCGATCGCAAGATCGTCCAAAGGGGCGCCGGGGCAGATAGCTTCGGCGCCCTTTTTGTTTTTGCTTAACCTCCGTTCGCTTCGAGCGTGTCGAGAAGCCGGGGGGGGGGCATCGCTTCCGTTTCTCGACAGGCTCGAAACGAACGGAGGTGGTGGACCGCATCAGAAGGACTCATCCCATGTCGCTGCATCTCTGGTGGATTTACGTCACGGCGGTGTTCCTGATCTCGGCGACGCCGGGGCCGAACATGCTGCATGTGATGACGCAGAGCATCGCCCATGGGCCGCGCAAGGCGCTCGCCACGATGGCGGGGCTGATGAGCGCGGTGCTGCTGTGCCTGGTCGCGTCGGCGCTGGGGCTGGGGGCGTTGCTCAAGGCTTCGCCGCGATTGTTCGATGTGCTGCGCTATGCTGGCGTCGCCTATCTTGTGTGGCTAGGGATCAAGGCGTGGCGGGCGCCGGTGAGCGGCGGCGACGCTGCCCGGCCGGTGCGGTCGGATCGGGCGCTCTATGCGACGGGGCTGTTGACGGGGCTGTCCAATCCCAAGCTCATCATCTTCGCCGCCGCGCTCTTCCCGCAGTTCATCGTGCTCGACCGGCCCTTCTGGCTCCAGCTCGGCATCTTGATCGCGAGCTTCGTCGTGATCGAGAGCTTCTGGTACGGCGTCTATACCTTGGGCGGCGCGCGGCTGGCGCGCTGGCTGGAGCCGGCGAACCGGCAGCGGCTGTTCAATCGGGGGACCGGGCTGCTGTTCATCGGCTTTGGCGGGGCGTTGCTGGGGGCGCGGGCGTAGTCATACTCATCTTGTCATTGCCGCGAAGGCGGGAATCCATCTCCGGACCTCGCCATGCCACGCGACTTCCATCCGACCGTCTATCTGCTCGCCAGCCACAGGAACGGGACGCTTTATGTCGGCGTCACGTCAAACCTCATCCAACGCCTCCATCAGCATCGTTCCGGCTTGATCGAGGGGTTCACTAGCGACTACGGCGTGCATCGGTTGGTCTGGTTTGAGAGCGGCGGCTCCATGGAAGAGGCGATAAGGCGGGAAAAGCAGATCAAAAAGTGGAACAGACAGTGGAAGATCGACCTGATCGAACGGACCAATCCGGATTGGCGCGATCTGGCACGCGATTTCGGGTTTGAGCCATTGGACAGCCGGCGCGTCGATTGAGCGTCGGCACTATCGGACAGCGCGGGAGATGGATTCCCGCCTTCGCGGGAATGACGTTTATGAATGAAATTGCCAACCTCAAAGCCGGCCTGATCGCCGATATCGACGCTGCCGACACGCTCGACGCGCTGGAGGCGTTGCGCGTCGGCGCGCTGGGGAAGAGCGGGGTTATCACCGGGCTGCTCAAGACGCTTGGCCCCATGTCGCCCGACGAGCGGCTGGAGAAGGGGCCGCCGATCCAGGATCTGCGCGAGAGCGTGACGGCCGCGATCGCGGCGAAGAAGGCGGCGCTGGAGCAGGCGGCACTCGACGCGAAGCTGGCCAGCGAAAAGGTTGACATGACCCTCCCCGCCGACGCCGCGCCGCAGGGGAGCGTGCATCCGGTGAGCCAGGTGATGGACGAACTGGCGGAAATCTTCGCGGACCTTGGCTTCTCCGTCGCCACCGGGCCGGAGATCGAGGACGACTGGCATAATTTCACCGCGCTCAACATCCCGGAGACGCATCCGGCGCGGGCGATGCACGACACTTTCTATTTCCCCGACGACGGGACGGGCAAGAAGATGCTGCTGCGCACCCATACGTCGCCGGTGCAGGTCCGCACGATGATGACCACGCCCCCGCCCATCCGCATCATCGCGCCGGGCCGGGTCTATCGCAGCGACAGCGACGCGACGCACACGCCGATGTTCCACCAGATCGAAGGGCTGGTGATCGACAAGGGCATCACATTGGGCCACCTCAAATGGACGCTGGAGACCTTCCTCAAGGCCTTCTTCGAGCGGGAGGACATCGTCCTGCGGCTGCGGCCGAGCTATTTCCCCTTCACCGAGCCGTCGGTGGAGGTCGATGTCGGCTACACGCTGGTCAGCGGCCAGCGGGTGATCGGCGGCGACGGCGATGCGCCGGACGGCGGCTGGCTGGAGGTGCTTGGCAGCGGCATGGTCAACCGCCGCGTGATCGAGGCGTGCGGGCTCGACCCCGATGAATGGCAGGGCTTCGCCTTCGGCACCGGGGTCGATCGGCTCGCCATGCTCAAATATGGGATGAACGACTTGCGCGCTTTCTTCGACGGCGATCTGCGCTGGCTCAAGCATTATGGCTTCTCGGCGCTGGACGTGCCGACGCTGAGCGGGGGAGTGGGCGCATGAAGTTCACGCTGAGCTGGCTCAAGACGCATCTGGCGACGGATGCGGAGCTGCCGACGATCCTCAAGACGCTCAACGCCATCGGGCTTGAGGTCGAGGGCGTCGAAAACCCGGCCGACAAGCTGGGCGCGTTCAAGATCGCCAAGGTGCTGACGGCCGAGCGTCATCCGCAGGCGGACAAGCTCCAAGTGCTGACCGTCGATCATGGCGACGGCACGCCGCTGCAGGTCGTATGCGGCGCGCCCAATGCGCGCGCGGGGCTGGTCGGCGTGTTCGGGGTCGAGGGCGCGGTCGTGCCGGCCAATGGCATGGTGCTCAAGAAGACCGCGATCCGGGGCGTCGACTCCAACGGCATGATGTGCAGCTATCGCGAGCTGGAACTGGGCGAGGATCATGACGGGATCATCGAACTGGCGGACGACGCGCCGGTCGGGCAGGTCTATGCGCAATGGGCGGGGCTGGACGATCCGGTGATCGACGTGTCGGTGACGCCCAACCGGCAGGACTGCATGGGCGTGCGCGGCATCGCGCGCGATCTGGCGGCGGCGGGGCTTGGGACGCTCAACGCCATCATCGTGCCGGAGATCGTCGGCACTGGGCCGAGACCGGACGTGCGGATCGAGGATGCGGACGGCTGCCCGGCTTTCTACGCCCGCGTCGTGCGCGGCGTGAAGAATGGCGCGTCGCCGGAGTGGATGGCGAGGCAGCTCAAAGCCATCGGCCAGAAGCCGATCAGCGCGCTGGTCGACATCACCAACTATATCATGATTGATCTCGGCCGGCCGCTCCACGTCTATGATCTTGCGACGCTCAAGGGCGGGCTGGTCGCGCGCAAGGGGCGTGCCGGTGAGCAGGTGCTGGCGCTCAACGGCAAGACCTATACGGTCGACGAGACGATGACCGTGATCGCCGACGACGAAGCGGTACACGATATCGGCGGCATCATGGGCGGCGAACATTCGGGCGCGCAGGAGAGCACGAACGACGTGCTGATCGAATGCGCCTATTTCACGCCGGAACGGATCGCGGTGACAGGGCAGAAGCTCGGCCTCACCTCCGACGCGCGCGGGCGGTTCGAGCGCGGGGTCGATCCGGCGTTTCTGGACGATGGCCTGTCGATCGCGACCTTCCTCGTCACCCATCTGTGCGGCGGAACCCCGTCTGAGGCGACCCGCGCGGGCGCGCCGCCGGTGCCAGCGAAGGTCGTGGACTATGCGCCCGAGCGCTGTCTGGCGCTCGCGGGCGTGGACGTGCCGGCGGACGAGCAGCAGCACATCCTCGAAAGCCTGGGCTTCGACGTGGCGGTCGAAACCGCGTCGGTCGAATATCAGGACGGGATGCCGGTGATGACGCCGGCGCGTTGGCAGGTCGGCGTGCCGAGCTGGCGGCGCGACGTGGACGGCTGGCCCGACATCGTCGAGGAAGTGGTGCGGATCGTCGGGCTCGACCATGTGCCCTCGACGCCGCTGCCGCGCGCGCCGGGCGTCGCGCGGCCCACCGCCACGCCCGAGCAACTGGTCGAGCGCCGGGTGCGGCGGACGGCGGCGGCGCGGGGCCTCGCCGAGGCGATCAACTGGTCCTTCATTTCCGAGAAGGAAGCGGCGAGCGTCGGCGGCGGGCATTGGACCCTCGCCAATCCGATCTCCGAGGATCTGAAGGTCATGCGGCCTTCGCTGCTGCCGGGCCTCTTGTCGGCCGCTGCGCGCAACATGGATCGCGGCGCGGCGTCGATCCGCCTGTTCGAGCTGGGCCGGCGCTATTTCGCGCAGGGCGAGCGGGCGACGGTGGGCTTCGTGCTGGCGGGCGAGAAGGCTCCGCGCGGCTGGCGCACGGGCAAGGCGCAGCCCTTCGACGCCTTCGACGCCAAGGCCGAGGCGATGGCGCTGCTGGCGGGCGCGGGCGCGCCGATCGCCAATCTCCAGATGTTCGGCGAAGCATCGGGCGCTTATCATCCCGGCCAGTCGGGCACGCTGCGGCTTGGCCCCAAGCAGGTGCTGGCCGAATATGGCGTGCTGCATCCCAGCCTCGCCAAGGCGTTCGGCTTGACTGGCACGGTGGTCGCGGGCGAGATTTTTCTCGACGCGATTCCGGCCAAGCGCAAGAGCGGCTTCATGCGTCCCCCCTATGCGCCACCGGCGTTGCAGGCGGTGAAACGCGATTTCGCTTTCCTTGTCCCCGCCGAGGTGCAGTCCGAAGCGCTGGTGCGCGCGGTCAGGGGCGCGGACAAGAAGAGCATCGTCGAGGCGCGGCTGTTCGACGTCTTCACCGGGCCGGGCGTGGAAGAAGGCTATAAGTCGCTGGCGGTCGAGGTGACGCTTCAGCCGGGCGAGAAGAGCTTTTCGCAGGAAGAGCTGGAAGCCGTCAGCGCGGCGGTGGTGAAGGCGGCGCAGAAGCTGGGCGGCAGCCTGCGCGGCTGATGGGCCAAGTGGCGGGCGTAACCTGCGCCCGCCACTTACCTCACAGGTCCACGCCCGCCGCGATCGCTTCCAGCTTGCGGATGCGTTCCTTGAGGTCCGCGACCTCGATCCGGGCGGCCGCCGAAGGCGGCGCGCTGTCCTCGCTCTGGGCGTAGCGGATGAGTTCCGCCCGCTTGAGTTCCAGCCAGCCGTTCCAGCCCCGCAGCGTGGCGGCTGCGACGATCGCGAGACCAGCGAGGCTGGTCGCCGCGAGGGTGAGATAGAGATAGGGGTCTTGCATCTAAGCCTCCCTGTCGAAAGGAACCGCTGTCAGTCGCGGTCCCGCAATTTTTCAAATTCCCGCTCCAGCGCGGTGGAGCTGTCCGTCGCGAGCCGTTCCAGCACGGCGACGCGATCCTTGAGCGCCTTGACCTCGGCGCGCAGGCGCTCGGCCTCCGGGTCGGGGCCGCGATGGATGAAATCCTCACCCTTGTCGCGGCGCACCACGCCCATCTTCGCTTTCACGACCTGTGCAATCATGACGATCGCGATGATGGCGACCACCATTTCAAATGGGCCCATAGGACTACTCCCTGAAGATGTGCGCTGCGCGGGTCAGTTCGCCGGGCCGCGCAGCCGTTCGATTTCGCGGTTCAGATGGTGGCTTTCGTCGGTGACGATCCGCTCCACCACGGCGAGGCGATCCTTCATCGATCCGACCTCGGCGCGGAGCTGGGCATTTTCCTGGCTCAGCAGCCGGATGCGTTCCACCATTTCCTCATTCTTCTGCGGATAGACTGCCTTGCCCCAGCTGTTTTCCAGCGGATAGCCGTGCTTGATCCGCAGCCAGGTGGTGAAAATCCAGCCGCCGATGGCGAGCGATCCGAGCACGAAGGCGATGGGCGCGAAGCCGCTTATCTGAGACATGTCCTTAACTCCCCTTGGCTTCGGCCGGATCAGCGCAGCGCGTCGATTTCGCGCGCGGTGCGGGTGGCGGGATCGGTGGCGATCCTTTCCAGCACGGCGATGCGGTCTTCGAGGCGGCTGATGCGGCCCGTCAGCTTTTCGTTTTCGCAGACAAGAAGGTCGATTTTTCGACCGGCGTCGGGATCGGTTCGATGAGCGACGCCGGACCATTCATTTTCCACAGGATAACCGTGGCGGGCGCGGACCCAGGTGGTGAAAGCCCAACCGATCGTCGACATCGCGATGATCGCAAGGATGAACAGCGGACTGCCGAAGCTCATGACGATTCTCCCCTTCCTCTTGGCCGAAGCCGTCAGCGCAGGCTGTCGATCTCTTCGGCCAGGCGGGTGTTGCGGCTGGTATAGTAGATTTCGATGTCGGCCAGGCGCCGGTCGATGTCGCGGAACTTCGCCCGCACGTCGCGGGTGGAACGCGCCGGGTTGGCGCGCACGCCCTGCCAGAATTTCTGGTCGTCCCGGTCGGTGTAGAGGCCCGACGGCTTGTTGTCGGCGATCACGCCGATCGCGAAATAGCCGAGCAGCGTCCAGCCGATGATGAAGAAGGACAGGAACATCGCGACCCGGACCCAGACCACGTCGATCCCGGTATAGTCGGCAATGCCCGAGCACACGCCCATGACCTTGCCATTAGCCTTGTCGAGATAGAATTTTGTACGGCGGGCGCTCATGTCAGTTCCTCCGGTCGAAGCTGTAGTCGTCCGTTTCCTGGGTCGGACGTTGCGGACGGAAATCGGGATTGTCGGCGGCGACGATCCGCTCGACCGTCTGGAGCCGTTCCTCGAGGCGGCGGGCGAGAAGGTGGAGTTCGTCCAGCAGCTTCTCGTCCTCATCGGTGATCTTGGGCGCCTGCTTCCACTTGGTGACATAGTGGAAGATCAGCCACGGCATGCCGATGAACAACATGCCGCAGATGACGACGGGCAGAAACACGTCCTCCATCGGTTCAGGCTCCCTTGTTCATCGACGCCTTGAGCGCGGCAAGCTCGGCATCGACCTTGTCGGCCGCTTTCAGCTCGGCGATCTCCTCCTCCAGCGTCTTGGGCTGCTGGCCCAGGCCCATCGCATCGGCGCGCCCTTCGGCGAGGTCGGCGCGGCGCTCCAGCATGTCGAAGCGGGCGAACGCCTCGTTCACCTTTTCGCCGGCATAGGCTTCGCGGACGCGCAGGCGGTTTTCGGCGCTCTGCATCCGGGTGACGATGCTGTTCTGGCGGGCGCGCGCCTCGCGCAGCTTGGCCTGGAGCTTGGCGATGTCGGCTTCGGACGCAGCGAGCGCCTCGTCCAGCACCTCGATCTCATGACCCAATTGCTCGGCCATGTCGGCCGCCTTCTGCTTCTCGACCAGCGCGGCCTTCGCCAGATCCTCGCGGTCCTTGCTGAGCGCCAGCTGCGCCTTTTCGGTCCAGCTGTCCTGAAGCGCGGTCAGCTTGGCGATGTGGCGACGCATCTCCTTCTGGTCGGCGATGGTGCGGGCGGCGGAGGCGCGCACCTCGACCAGAGTCTCCTCCATTTCGAGGATAATCATGCGGATCATCTTCGCCGGGTCTTCCGCCTTGTCGAGCAGGTCGGTCACATTGGCGGCGATGATGTCGCGGGTGCGGGAAAAAATGCCCATTTTATCGTTACTCCTGGTCGTGGCTGTGCGAACCGCGTCCTTACGCAAGATAGCGCGAAGGGGCGGCCATGTCGTGCTTGGCAAGCGCGGGGGTTTCGCTGGCGCGGGGCGCCTTTTCGCTGGCGCGGGCCGGGCCGACCGCCGAAAGGATCATGGTCGATCCGAACAGGACGGCGGCGATGGCGACCGACATCAGCTGGCCGATCTCGCGGATGCTGCTGGTCTGCTTGTTCATTTCACACTCCCTGAACCTTGGCCTTCATGTGGTTCCGCATCTTTTTCGCGGATTGTCCTGAGCTTTGCAGAGGGCATGCCAATTTGCGGAAAGGCGCACAAATCTGCCGGTTTCGGCCATAGGCGCAAGGCGCATTCCAACATCTCGCTTGCCAAGCAGTGGGACATTTCACCATAAGTTGGCACATGGAGAAAAATACGCAGTTTGTCGGCCAGAGCTTCGCCTTTCTGGACGCCGTCGAACAGGCCGGGCGCGCGGCCGAACTCAACCGCCCGGTGCTGGTCATCGGCGAGCGCGGCACCGGCAAGGAACTGATCGCCGAGCGGCTGCATCACCTCTCACCGCGCTGGGGCGAGCCGCTGATCGTGATGAATTGCGCCGCCTTGCCCGAGACGCTGATCGAGGCGGAGCTTTTCGGCCATGAGCAGGGCGCGTTTACCGGCGCGACCAAGGCGCGGCCGGGCCGGTTCGAGGAAGCGGACGGCGGCACGCTGTTCCTGGACGAACTCGGCACCCTGTCCATGGCGGCGCAGGAGCGGCTGCTGCGCGTCATCGAATATGGCGAGGTGACGCGGATCGGCGCGTCGCGGCCGGTGACGGTGGACGTGCGGATCGTGGCGGCGACGAACGAGGATCTGCCTGCCGCCGCCGACGCCGGGCGGTTCCGCCCCGACCTGCTCGATCGGCTGAGCTTCGAGGTCATCACCCTGCCCCCGCTGCGCGCGCGGGAGGGCGACGTGGCGGTGCTGGCCGACCATTTCGGGCGGCGCATGGCGGCGGAACTCAATTGGCCGCAATGGCCGGGCTTCACCGCCGCCTGCGCCGCCGAGCTGGAAGGCTATGGCTGGCCGGGCAATGTGCGCGAGCTGCGCAACGTGGTCGAACGCGCGGTCTATCGCTGGGACGAACCCAATAAGCCGATCAGCCGCATCACCTTCGACCCCTTCGCCTCGCCCTGGAAGCCCAAGGCGCTGATGCCGAGGGCGGAGGAAGGCGGTGCCACCGCCCCCGCTCCGTCAGTCGGCGCGCCGCCAGCGACGTTCGACGACATCAGCGATCTGCGCGCAGCGGTGGACGCGCATGAGGTCGCGATCATCCGCGCCGCGCTGGAGCGCTATCGCTACAACCAGCGCGCAACGGCGAAGGCGCTGAGCCTCAGCTACGACCAGCTGCGGCACTGCATGAAGAAGCATGGGCTGAGCGCGGGCTGACCCGATCAGCGGGTCGGCACCGGCTCCGGCCCCGAATAGTCGTAGAAGCCGCGCCCGGTCTTGCGGCCATACCAGCCCGCTTCGACATATTTGACCAGCAAGGGCGCCGGCCGATATTTGGGATCGCCGGTGGTGGTCAGGAACACGTTGAGGATTTCGAGCGCCGTGTCGAGGCCGACAAAGTCGAGCAGGGTCAGCGGACCCATCGGGTGGTTGAGGCCGAGCTTGCAGCCCTGATCGATGTCGGTGACGCTGCCCACGCCCTCGCCCAGAACGAACACGGCTTCGTTGAGCATCGGCAGCAGGATGCGGTTCACGACGAAGCCGGGCGCATCGAAGGCGTGGACCACGGTCTTGCCGGTCTTCGTCGCATAGGCTTCCACCGCCGCGACTGTTTCCGGCGTGGTGGCGAGCCCGCGGATGATCTCCACCAGCACCATAACGGGTACGGGATTGAAGAAATGCAGGCCGATGAAGCGGCCTGCGTCGGGCGCGGCCTGCGCCAGGCGGGTGATCGGGATGGAGGAGGTGTTGGTGGCGAGGATCGCGTCCGCGCCAAGCAGAGCGCCGACATTGCCGAAGATGGCGCGCTTCACCTCCTCGCGTTCGGTCGCGGCCTCGATCACGAACTGCGCGGCTCCGAGCGGCGCGAGTTCGCCGACCGGCGTGATGCGCGCCAGCGTGGCGTCGGCATCGGTCTGGCTGATCTTCTCCTTCTCCACCGCGCGCGACAGCAGCTTGGCGATGTTCGCCTTGCCCTTTTCGGCGCGGGGCAGGTCGATGTCGGAGAGGATGACGTCATAGCCGGCCTGCGCCGATACCTGCGCGATGCCGATGCCCATCTGTCCAGCGCCGATCACCCCCAGGGTGCGAATATCCGTCATATGCCTGTCTCCCTCCATCGTTTCGCTCTCCCTTAGCGGCGGCTCGCCTTCGCCGCCAGTGCCCGCACCCTGTCAAATGCGTGAGGCGGCAAAGCGAACAGCGCCGCGCGACGGATGACATGGATGAATGATTTCCGGCTTTGCGTGGAGGGTGCGCCATGGTTAAAAGCCGGCCCATGTCCTTGCCCCCCCTGATGCCCGCGTCCGGCCGCTTCGTTTCCGCGGTGCATCACTTCCCGCTGCGCATCTATTTCGAGGATACCGACCTGTCGGGTCTGGTCTATCACGCCAATTATCTGCGCTATATGGAGCGAGCGCGATCGGACATGCTGCGCCTCGCCGGGATCGACCAGCGCAGCGAGCATGAGGGCGGCAGCGGCGTCTATGCCGTCACCGACCTGTCGATCCGCTATCGCCGCCCGGCGCGGCTGGACGATGATCTGACGGTGGTGAGCCGCGTGACCGAGGTGCGCCCGACGCGCTGCACCATCGGGCAGGCGGTCATGCGCGACGCCGAGGAACTGACGGACGCCAGCATCACCGTCGCCTGGCTGACGCCGCAGGGCCGGCCGCAGCGCCAGCCCAAAGCCTGGACCGACATCTACACCCGCCTTTGCCAAGGGGACGATCTTCACCCATGAGCCTCAACCTGCCCGCCGGCGCGATCACCGACGCCGCGACCCTTTCCCCCCTCGCCCTGTTCCTTCAGGCCGATATCGTCGTCAAAGGCGTGATGGCCGGGCTGCTGCTCGCCAGCATCTGGACCTGGGCGATCATCATCGGCTTTTCCGTCACGCTGCGCCGGGCGAGCAAGGAAAGCCGCAAGTTCGAGGCGGACTTCTGGAAGGCGGAGGATATCGACCGCTTCTATGAATCGCGCGGCAAGACCGATTTCCCGGCGGCCAAGGTGATGGCGGCGGGCGTCACCGAATGGCGGCGATCGACCGCGCAGCGGGTGATCGACCGGGAGGGGACGCGCGACCGCCTGTCCACATCCATGTCGAGCGCGATCGCTGCGGAAGTGGATCAGCTGTCCGACCGGCTCAACATATTGGCGACGATCGGATCGGTCGCGCCCTTCGTCGGGCTGTTCGGCACGGTCTGGGGCATCATGCGCGCCTTCACCTCGATCGCGGCGGAGCAGAATAGCAGCCTGGCGGTGGTCGCGCCCGGCATCGCGGAGGCGCTGTTCGCGACCGCCATCGGCCTGTTCGCGGCGATCCCGGCGGTCATCGCCTACAACCGCTTCAGCCACGGCATCAACCGGTTGGAAGCGGGCCTGTCGCGCTTCGCCGACGGCTTCTACGCGACGCTGAGCCGCGAGTTGGAGGCGCAACGATGAAGCGCGCCCCGGCTAGCCACATCCGTTCGGTTCGAGCCTGTCGAGAACTGTGGGCGTCGTTCTCGACAGGCTCGAACCGAACGGGCGTTGGCGCGGGAGGGCGCGACTGATGGCGATGTCCGGCCCTCCTTCTAGCAGGCGCGGGCGCGGGCGTCCGCCGATGGCGGAGATCAACGTGACGCCGCTGGTCGACGTCATGCTGGTGCTGCTCATCATCTTCATGGTGACGGCGCCGCTGCTGGTAACGGGCGTGCCGGTGAACCTGCCCGAAACCCGCGCCAAGGCGCTGGACGAGGATCAGAAGCCGACCGTCGTGTCGATCGACCGCGACGGTGGCCTGTTCATCAACGACGCGCAGATCAGCGATGCCGACCTGCCCGATCGGCTGGCCGAGATCATGTCGGCCAATGCCGGCAAGGCCGAGCCGCCGCAGATCTTCCTGCGCGCCGATACCGCGCTCGATTATGGCCGGGTGATGCGGGTGATGGGCGAACTTAATCGCGCCGGGCTCAACAAGGTCGCGCTGGTCAGCACCGATGCCGGCTCGAACGCTGGTTCGGCCAGCGGCGGTTCAGAATAGGGGCCATAGGCCGGGGATATGGAGCGCGCGGAAAAGATCGGCTTGGGCGTAGCGACGGCGGGGCATGTCCTGCTGTTCGGCCTGCTGTCCGCCGGTTTCCTGGCGTCGCCCAATCCGCTGAAGCTCAAGTCGCCGCCGATGGACGTCAGCCTGGTGGACGAGGTCGCGCTGCAATCCACCGCGCCGCAGGTGTCGACCCAGCCGCCTCCGCCCAGCGTCGCGCCCGAGCAGGGGCCGACCGAAGACGCCAAGCCCGCGCCGGAACCCGAGCCCCAGCCCGAGCCAGCGCCGCCCCCGCCGAAGCCGGCTCCAGCGCCCAAGCCCGCTCCCGCGCCCCCGCCCAAGAAGGTCGAGCCGCCCAAGCCGCAGGAAAAGCCCGCTCCGGCCAAGAAGGCGGTGGCGAAGGCTCCGGCGAAGCCCAAGCCATCGCCGGAGAAGCCCGCACCCAAGGCGAAACCGACGCCTGAAAAGCCCAAGCCGGCAGCGGCCGCGCCCGCCAAGCCGGCGAAGAGCGAGGCCAAATCCTCGGCCTCCGCCAAGAGCAACAGCAGTAGCAGCAAGGCCACCGCGCCCGCCAAGGCATCGGGCCAAGGCAAGGCCGAGAAGGCGCGCGGGTCGCTGCTGGGCAAGGATTTCCTCAAGGGCATCGACAGCACCGAAGATGCCCCGCGCAAGCCCGCGCCGCCGCCCGCCGCCGCCATGGGGCCGCAGCAGAAGGCGGCGCTGGACGCGGAAATCCGCCGGCAGCTAAAGCCGCACTGGCGGCCGCCTTCGGGCGCGGATGCGGACAAGCTGGTGACATTGCTGGAAGTGCGTCTGGACCAGAATGGCAACATCGTCGGCACGCCGCAGGTGATCGACCAGCAGGGCGTCACCGCGAGCAACCAGCCGCAGGCCAAGCTGCATGCCGAGCGCGCGATCCAGGCCGTGAAGCTGGCATCGCCGTTCCGCAATCTGCCGGGTGAATTTTACGACCAATGGAAATGGCTGCGGCCACTCCGCTTTGACGCGAGGCTGAACCGATGAAGACCCCCTTGTTGCGCCGCCTGCTCGTGGCGACCGCCGCGTTGTCCGCCTTTCTGGCCGCACCCGCCCTGGCGCAGCTGTCGGTCGACGTCACCGGCGATATCGACAGCAACCTCAAGATCGCGGTGCCCGCCCTCCCCGCGCAGCAGGATGTCGATACGCCGGCGGGCACCGCGTCCGACCTTGGCCGCAAGATCGCCGAGGTGATAGCGGCGGACCTCAAAGGCTCGGGCCTGTTCGACCCGTTGGGACCGGGCGGGATGCCGGGGATCGCCTTCCCCGAAGTCACCAACCCGGTCTATGACAAATGGGGCGCATACCAGGCGCTGGCGCAGGGCTTCGTTCGCACGACCGGGGGCGAGGCGGACATCACCGTCGGCTGCTATCTCTACGACGTGGCGCTGAAGCAGGAACTGACGCGGCAGGGCTATGTCGTCGCGCCGCGCGACTGGCGGCGGGCGGCGCATAAATGCGCCGACGCCATCTATGCGCGCTTGTCGGGCGAAAGTCCCTTCTTCGACAGCCGCATCGCCTATATCGCCGAGAGCGGCCCCAAGGGGAACCGCACCAAACGGCTCGCCATCATGGATTCGGACGGGGCGAACCACCGCTTCATCACCAACGGCCAGTCGATCGCGCTGACCCCGCGCTGGTCGCCCGATTACAAGTCGATCGTCTATGTCAGCTATCTGGGGAGCCGGGTGCGCCTCTACGTTTATGACTATGGCAGCGGACAGCAGCGGCTGGTGACGGAAAGCAACAACCCGACCTTCGCGCCGCGCTGGTCGCCCGATGGGCGCAGCATCCTCTTCTCCATGGCGGTGGCCGGCAACACCGATATCTATCGCGTCGGCGCGAGCGGCGGGGCGCCGGTGCGGCTGACCACTTCGCCCGGCATCGACGTGGGCGGCAGTTACTCGCCCGACGGCAGCCGAATCGTGTTCGAGAGCGACCGCTCGGGCGGGCAGCAACTCTACGTCATGAACGCCGACGGATCGAACCAGCAGCGGATCAGCCATGGCGGCGGGCGCTATGCGACGCCCGAATGGTCGCCGCGCGGCGACCTCATAGCCTTCACCAAGCTGTCGGGCGATTTCAAGATCGCGGTGATGACACCGAGCGGCGACAATGAGCGCATCCTGACCAATGGCTGGCAGGACGAGCAGCCGACCTGGTCGCCCAACGGCCGCGTCCTCCAATTCTTCCGCACGACGCCGGGCCGACAGGGCAGCAGCCAGGTGTGGCAGGTGGACCTGACCGGCGTGAACGAGCGGCGCATACCGACCCCCTTGAGCGGCTCCGACCCGGCCTGGGGTCCGTTGCTGCCTTGAGGGCCGAGGGAACCACTTCGTCTTGACAGCGTAACGAACTTCACGAACCATGACCTGTCTTCGCGGGTGGGCAGACGAGATAAAGGAGACCCCGATGAAATTGTCCCGGACCCTCATCATGGCGAGCGCCATGATCGCGCTGGCGGCTTGCTCGAAGAAGCCGCCGGCCGACCTGCCGCCGCCGCCCGCCGGATCGGGAACCGGCGCGACGGTCCCAAGCGGCCCCGCGACGCCCGCCGGCCCGCGCAAGGGCAGCCAGGAGGATTTCGTCGCGTCGGTCGCGTCCGACCGTATCTTCTTCGGCCTCGACCAATATGACATCGATGCCGAGGATCAGGCGACGCTCCAGAGCCAGGCGGCCTGGTTGCAGCAGAACCCGTCGGTGCGCGTGACGATCGAGGGCCATGCCGACGAGCGCGGCACCCGCGATTATAATATCGCGCTTGGCGAGCGCCGGGCCAATGCGGCCAAGAATTATCTCGCCTCGCTCGGCATCGATCCGGGCCGGATCACCACGGTAAGCTATGGCAAGGAACGGCCGGCCGCGCTGGGATCGGACGAAGCGGCCTGGGCGCAGAATCGCCGCGCGGTGACCGTTACCATTCAATATTGAGGGATCGGCAAGCGCCGCTAAAAGAAGCCCGCCGGTCGCCTATGACCGGCGGGCTTCTTTGTAGGAGAATAAGGATGCGGACGGGCGTGATCGGCGCGGCTCTGGTGCTGGCTCTGGGCGCTGCGCCGGCGCTGGCGGAGGGCTGGTCGCGCAGCTGGATGGCCGCGCCGCAGGTCGCGAGCGGCCCTGCGGAGAAGCGCCCGAACCTGAGCGATCGGACCGTCCGGCAGGTGGTGCGGATCAGCAGCGGCGGCCAGCGCATCCGCCTGCGCCTCTCCAACGAAATGTCGATCCAGCCGCTGGAGCTGGGCGCGGTGCATGTCGCGCTGGCGGGGGAGAATGGCGCGATCGTGCCGGGGTCCGACCATGTCGTTACCTTCGACGGGCAGCGGGATGCGCTGATCCCCGCACGCGCGCCGCTGTTGAGCGACCCGATCGCGATGCCGGTCAGGCCACTGACGCATGTCACGGTCAGCATCCACCTGCCGCGCGGCGCGCCCGATGCGACGGTCCACAGCTATTCGGCCGCCACCGGCTGGACCGCGCCGGGCGCCCAGACGGCGGCAGTGCGAATGACGGGCGAGAGCCGGATCGAACCGCGCCTGATCCTGACCGCCGTCGAGGTCGAGAATCGCAAGCCCGGCACCACGATCGTCACGCTGGGCGATTCGATCACCGACGGGGTGCGCGCGACCCCCGACAGCAATCGCCGCTGGCCCGACCTGCTAGCGGAGCGGTTGCAGAAGGCCGGGCGGACATCGGTCGGCGTCGCCAATGCCGGGATCAGCGCCAACCGGCTGCTGTCCGACGGCGCGGGCTATAATGCGCTGGCGCGGTTCGACAGCGATGTGCTGGCGGTGCCCGGCGTCACCCACGTCGTGATATTGGAAGGGGTGAACGACCTCGGCAATGCGGCGCGCGCCGGGCAGATGCTGCGGCCCGAGGCGCTGATCGGCGCATACCGCCAGATGATCGCGCGGGCACATGACCGGGGCGTAAAGGTGATCCTCGCCACGATCCTGCCCTATAAGGGCGCGGGCTATTGGAGCGAACCGGGCGAGACGGCGCGCATGGCCGTCAACCACTGGATCAGGACCAGCCGGGAAGCGGACGGCTTTGTCGATCTCGACAAGGCGGTCGCCGATCCGGACGATCCCGCGCGCATGGCGAAGCCCTATGATGTGGGCGACGCGCTCCACCCCAATGACGCGGGCTTCAAGGCGATGGCCGACGCCTTCGACCTGCGCTTGTTCCGCTGAGCCGGCGGCTTTCCTTCGCGCGAAAAGCGGTTACGACAAGGGCATGGACAAGAACCAGAACGGCAAGGCGCCGACGATCAGGGATGTGGCGGCGAAGGCGGGCGTGTCGGTGATGACGGCGTCGCGCGCGGTGAACGGCAAGGCTCTGGTGAGCGCCAAGGCGCAGCGCGCGGTCGAGCAGGCGGTCAAGGATCTCGGCTATGTCCCCAATGCCTCGGCCCGCGCGCTGGCCGGCAATGTCGATCGGCGGGTGGCGCTGCTGCACAGCAATTCGACCACATCGGCTTATCTCGGCGAACTGCTGCTGGGCGCCCTGGGCGAAGCGCCGCAGCGGCACCTGCATATGGTGGTCGAGCAATGCGCGCCCGGCGCCTATGCCGAGGAGATTGTCGAGCAGGTGGCGCAAGCGCATGTCGCCGGCGTCATCCTGCCGCCGCCGCTGTGCGACTGGGCCGAACTGGTCGACGCGCTCCATGCCCGCGACATCGCGGTCGTGGCGGTCGCCCCGGACCAGGACGGGGGCGAGATGCTTAGCGTCGGCACCGACGACCGTCATGCCGCCTATGACCTGACCCGACACCTTATCGAACTGGGGCATCAGCGGATCGGCTTCATCGCCGGCAATCCGCGCCACCGATCAAGCGCACGGCGGCTCCAGGGTTTCCGCGATGCGATGGCGAGCCATGAACTGGCAGTGGACGAGGCGCTGATCGTGGCGGGCGACTATAGCTATCGATCCGGGCTGGACGCGGCCGAGCGGCTGATGACGCTGAGCCAGCGCCCGACCGCGATCTTCGCCTGCAATGACGACATGGCCGCCGCCGCGATCACGGTCGCGCATCAGCGGCGGATCAACGTGCCGGCGGAAATCAGCATTTGCGGCTTTGACGACACGCCGCTCGCCAGCGCGATCTGGCCGGCGCTGACCACCATCCGCCAGCCGATCCGCGACATGAGCCGCGAGGCGATCGGCCTGCTGGCGATGCGCTTCCGCAGCCAGGACGAAGGCGCGCACGGGATCGTCGGCAAGGTGAAGCTGGATTATCAGCTGATCCGCCGCCAGTCCGACGCGGTGCCCGCGCGCCATTGAGGCGGGCACGGCGTTCGTTGCTCAGACCTTGCCGTATTTCGCTTCGAAGCCCGCAATGTCGCCTGCGGCCAGATATTTGGCCTGATCGACCCATTGGTCGCGCACCGGGCGGCCCTTGAAATTGCCGAGGCGGGCGTCGATCGCGGCGATGTCGCTGTCCGACCAGGCGGCGATCTGGGCATAGCGCGTGACGCCGAGTTCGATCAGCAGCGCCTTGAGCTTGGGGCCGACGCCCTTCAGGCGGAGCAGGTCGTCGGGCTGCTCCGGGGCGGCGGTGACGGCCGGCGAAGCGGGGATCGGTTCGGAGGCCGGCTGAGGCGCGGCCGGCATCTCGGGCTCGGCCGGAACCAGGACGGGCGCCGGCGGAACGGCCTCGGGCGCCGCGACGACGGCCGTGGGCTGGGGGGCGGCCGCGACGGGGACGGCCTCGGGCGGGAGCGGTGCGACCTCGGCAGGGGCCGGCGGAGCGTCGGTGGCGGGTTCCGCCTTGCTGCGTCCCGACAGGAGGAAGACCAGAGCGATCACCACGAGCAGGCCGATCAGCAGCCACAGCCCATAGTCCATGAAGAATTCCTGCATCGCCCGCCGTCTCCCCTGATGATGATTGGAGGCATTTAAGGACGGACAGCGCCGCGCCGCAAGAGCCTCATGCCGTTTCGCGGGCGACCTCGCGCCAGCCGATATCGCGGCGGCAGAAGCCCGATGGGAAATCGATCGCATCGACGGCCGCATAGGCGGCCGCCTGGGCGGCGCTGACGCTGTCGCCGGTCGCGGTGACGTTCAGCACCCGGCCGCCACTGGCAACCAGTGCCCCGTTCCGATCAGCGGTGCCGGCGTGAAAGACTCTGGCCCCCTGCGCTTCTGCCGCCTTGATGCCAGCGATCGTGCCGCCCTTTTCCGGCGTGCCGGGATAGCCCTTCGCCGCCATGACGACCGTCAACGCCGTGCGGTCGGCCAGCGCCACAGGCCCTTGCTCCGCCAGCCGCCCTTGCGCCACGGCCAGCAGCAGCTCGACCAGATCGCCGTCGAAGCGCATCATCAGCACCTGGCATTCCGGGTCGCCGAAGCGGGCATTATATTCGATCAGCTTGGGGCCTGCGTCGGTCAGCATCAGCCCGGCATAGAGCACGCCCGAATAGGGCGTCCCCTCCGCCGCCATCGTTTCGACCGTGGGGCGGATGATAGTGTCGATGACCTGCGCTTCCATTTCGGCGGTCAGCACGCGCGCCGGGCTATAGGCGCCCATGCCGCCGGTATTGGGACCGATGTCGCCGTCCCCTACCCGTTTATGATCCTGCGCCGACCCGAAGGGCAGGATGGCGGTGCCGTCGGTCAGGGCGAAGAAACTCGCTTCCTCGCCGGTCATAAACTCTTCCAGCACCACTTCCTCGCCCGCCGCGCCGAACGCGCCGGAGAACATGGAGTCGAGCGCGTCGAGCGCCTGCTCGCGGGTTTCGGCGATGATGACGCCCTTGCCCGCAGCCAACCCGTCCGCCTTGATGACGACGGGCAGCGCGAAATCGTCGAGCGCGGCGATCGCGCCATCCTTGCTGGTGACGCGGACATAGGCGGCGGTGGGGATGTTCGCGCGCTTGCACAGATCCTTGGTGAAGCCCTTGGACCCTTCGAGCTGCGCGGCCTTCTTGTTGGGGCCGAACACCGGCACCCCCATCGTGCGGAGATTGTCGGCGAGGCCGTCGACCAGCGGCGCTTCCGGCCCGATCACGACCAGGCCGATCGAGTGGCGCGTGCAGAAATCGAGCACCGCGCGATGATCCGTGGCGTCAAGGTCGACCAGTTGCGCATGCTGGGCTATGCCGGGATTGCCCGGCGCGGCATAGAGGGTCGAAAGCCGGGGCGATTGCGCCAGCTTCCACGCCAGCGCATGTTCGCGGCCGCCGCCGCCCAGCAGAAGGATGTTCATCTCGCCCATGTCCCCGGAATATGACGCCTATGACAGTTCGGGCCGCCTGTTAGCCGAGGAGCGCGCCGGCGACAACGCGCCGCCGCTGACCGTCAGCGAATTGTCGGCGTCGCTCAAACGCACGGTTGAGGACCGGTTCGGCCATGTCCGGCTGCGCGGCGAGATTTCGGGGTATAAGCGGGCGGCGTCGGGGCATCTCTATCTTTGTCTCAAGGACGACAACGCCGTCATCGACGGGGTGATGTGGAAGGGCGGGGCGCAGCGCCTCGCCTTTGCCGCGCAGGACGGGGTGGAGGTGATCGCCACCGGCAAGCTCACCACCTATCCCGGCCGCTCCAAATATCAGATCGTGATCGAGCGGATGGAGCTGGCGGGCGAAGGCGCGCTGATGGCGCTGCTGGAGAAGCTCAAGGCCAAGCTGGCGGCCGAGGGGCTGTTCGCGTCGGAGCGGAAGAAGCCGCTGCCCTTCCTGCCGCGCACCATCGGCGTGGTGACATCGCCCACCGGCGCGGTGATCCGCGACATATTGCATCGCCTGTCGGATCGCTGCCCGACCGACGTGCTGGTCTGGCCCGTGCTGGTGCAGGGAGCCGGCGCGGCGGAGCAGGTGGCGCGGGCGGTGCGCGGCTTTTCGGCGATGGACGGCAGCGGCCCTTTGCGCCGGCCCGATCTGGTGATCGTCGCGCGCGGCGGCGGATCGATCGAGGATCTGTGGAGCTTCAACGAGGAGATCGTCGTCCGCGCCGTGGCCGACTGCACCATCCCGATCATCTCGGCGGTGGGGCATGAGACCGACACGACTTTGTGCGACCACGCCGCCGATCGCCGCGCGCCGACCCCCACCGCCGCCGCCGAGATGGCGGTGCCGGTGCGCGCGGAGCTGCTGGCGGGACTTACCGAAATGGGCCTGCGGTCGGGGCGGGCGGTGCGGCGCAGCGCGGCGCAGGCGCGCGAACGGCTGGAGATGCAGGCGCGGCTGATGCCGACGCCCGACACGCTGCTGAGCCCCCAGCGGCAGCGGCTCGACCAGCTATCGGACGCGCTGGCAGGGGGGCTGCGCCACCGGCTGGCGGAGGCACGCGCGCATCTGAGCGAGGCCGGCGCGGCGCTGCGCCCGCCCTTGCTGCGGCAGCATCTCCATCGCGCGACCGAGCGGCTGGACCGGTTGCGGCTGCGGCCCGACTATCTGACGCGGGCGCATCGCGACTGCGCCACCGCCTTCGACCGGGTGGCGCGCCATTTCGCCTCGCTCGATCCCGACCTGCCGCTGCAGCGCGGCTATGCGCGGGTAATGGCGGGCGGGCACCTCGTCGCGTCGGTCGATGCCGCCCGGACGGCGGGCGACGTGGTGCTGCATTTCCGCGACGGGACGGTCGGGGCGCGGGTGGGCGACGCCGCGCCACCGCTTGAGACACTGGCTGCGCCCGCTATATCTCCTCCCCGTCCGGCGCGCAGGGCTCGCGGTCCCGAAGAGGGGCAGCAGGATCTGTTCTCCTGACGCGCAGAAAGGCCGCCTCATGCTGATGTCCAATAGCGACCGGATCGCCCGGCTCCATTATATGCCCTACAGCTTCCGCGTGTTGCAGGCGGGCGACCATGTGCTCTGCGCGGTGACGGGGCAGAGGATCGCGCTAGACCATCTGCGCTACTGGAGCATCGCGCGGCAGGAAGCCTATGCCAGCGCCGAGGCGTCGGTCGAGGCGGAGCGCCGAGCGGCACGCGGTTGATGCGGAACGGGGTTGTCGCCGTTCTGCTCTGTGCGGCGGCGGGTGGCGCGATGGCGCAAGCGCCGGTCGCGCGCGACTTTCGCCTCGAAGGCCGCGCGGTGCAGGGCGGGGTGATGCTGGGGACTGCGCCGGCCGGCACGGCCGCGCTGAGCCTGGGCGGGCAGCCGGTGCCGATGGACGCGGACGGGCGCTTTCTGATCGCCTTCGATCGCGACGCCGCGCCGGTGGCGCTGCTCAGCGCGCGCACGAACGACGGGCAGGTTATCGAGCGGATGCTGGATGTCGGCCCGCGCGCCTGGCGGATCGAGCGGATCAATGCGCCGCTTCGGCCGACGAAGGACAGCGCGGCCTTTCTGGCGCTGCGCCAGCCCGAACTGGCGGCAATCGCGGCGGCGCGGGCGACGGTGACGCAGGCGCAAGGGTGGCGGCAGCGCTTCGTCTGGCCTAGCATCGGGCGGATTTCGGGGCTGTTCGGGGCGCAGCGCGTCTATCAGGGGGTGCCGGGCGCCTATCATGGCGGGGTCGATGTCGCCGGCGCGACGGGAACGCCGGTGGTCGCGCCGGCCGACGGCGTGGTCATCCTGGCGGCAGCCGACAAGCCTTTCACGCTGGAAGGCCATCTGCTGATGATCGACCATGGCCATGGCCTCAACAGCGCCTTCCTGCATCTGTCGCGGATCGACGTGAAGGTGGGGGAAGCGGTGCGGCAGGGCCAGCGCATCGGCGCGATCGGGGCAACGGGCCGCGCCACCGGGCCGCATCTCCACTGGGGGATGAAATGGAACGACGCGCGGATCGATCCGCTGCTGGTAGCGGGGGGGATGCCGGCGGGTTAGGGGTTCGCTGATATACTGGCGACTTGCCACCACATCCCCGATGTCGCTAAGCCGTTATTAATTGTAATAATATTGCAACAGCCTGACGTTCTCTCGAGACCAATGTGGTATTTATGCTACATGGTCGATTAAAAGATGCTCTCGTCCCTCTGTCTGGCTTTACACCGCCGATGAGCCCGCGCAGTTTCCG
>ERZ1292632.1462-Hain-H43-01um-R2-1462-length-22738-cov-22_pt1 | contig 22738 bp, 24 predicted proteins | sample MGYA00564407_ERZ1292632 | MGnify/ENA primary metagenome ERZ1292632 (study PRJEB36523, sample SAMEA6512637) | groundwater metagenome | collected 2019-01-08 | study: AquaDiva: Metagenomics assemblies of 32 groundwater samples | reverse complement strand
CCGAAGGCGTTGACGGTTGTCGCGACGGAGTTGAACAAGGTGACCGTTCCCGCGCCGGTGGACAGCAACACCGGGTCGGCGGTCGCGAACGTCAGATCGTCGCCGACCAGCACATCGTCGCCCGATGACACGTCCCCGGCCGTGGCAGTGAGATCCGTCGCGGCCGTGATAGTGCCGCTCGACGTTACACCCGTCGAAGTGATCGTCAGGATCACCGTGGCGCCGATGTACCCGACGATGCTGACCGGGTGCTTGAGGATCGACGTGACTCCAGCCCACGAGAAACGAGTGCTATCCGGCATGGTGCAGTCCTTTCCTAAACGAATGCCTCATGGAGCTGCGGCTGTGGATCAAGCACATAGGCCAGCGTCTGGTTGATCCCGAGAAACTGGCAGCGCTCGCAGGTTCGCGCATCGTAGCGCCATTGGCGCTCGAACCGTTCATGGCTCATCCACAGGTCAGCGAATCGTTGGTCTTCGAGCGAACCTAGATGCCCTTGCTCGTTGTACGCCAACGCGCAGCACCGATACATCTGCAAATCGGCCCCAACGTAGGTCGTGAGAAACTGATAGCCGCACACCGGGAAGGTCGGGCGCTTGGCCCGGAGCTGGTCGAGCCGCTCGCCGAATCGGTTGTAGACGACAAAGCCTCCCCCCGCAACCCCCTCGGCCTCGCGACACAGCGACACCGCCTCCGCATGGAAGCCATCGAAGAGCCGCTCATCCTCGACGCTGAACTGTGCCGAGATCCGAAAATTGTCCGCGCCGAGACTGCGAGCCAATCGCGCCGCTTCTACGGTCTCCCACCAGTTGAATGGCGTCACCACGAATCCGATCCCGATCACGCAGTCAGTCCCAAGCCGGTCCCGTGCTGCGCGCAGCATCCGGACGGCCGTTTGGAAGCGATCCCAGTGGCTGTCCGGACATCGACGCTGCGCCGCGTAGGTGGCACGACTGCCCGCATCCATGGACAGCCGCACCCACGCCGCGTGCGCGATGAGGTCGGCATGACCGCCATGCGCGCTGACAGCTATCCCGTTGCTCACCAACGCTGTCTTGAGGCCAAGCGCGAGGGCGTGGCCGAACACTGTCGCGAAGCCGGGATGCACGGTCGGCTCGCCACCGCCCGTGAACTGGATGGCTCGAACGCCGATCCTCGCGCAGTCATCCACGATCTCGATTGCCTTCGACTCGGGCATCACGATCTGGTCGGCAAAACGCTGGGTGCTCGGATAGCCTGCTGATCGATACGCGCAGAACACGCAGCGATGCTGGCAACCGTTCGACAGGATCAGCTCGACGTGCGGCACCCGCGCTGGCTCGCCAGCCGTGATGGCGCGCAGCACATCGAGGTGGCGAAAAGCCTTGAGGCTGCTGTATGCATCGCCGCTCACGCGCCGATCTCCGCAAGCTTTGCCGCGATGTGCCGCGCCACCACTGGCGGCGAGGCATGCTCGCGGTACCACGCCGCACCCTGCGCTTGATATTCGCGTGTGAGGAGAGCGTCCTCACTCAGCTTATCGAGCCAGTCGTGGACATCCGCCATTGTCTCGATTACGGGGAAAGGCAGATGACATTTCATGTGAGCGTGATACCACGCTCGATATCCGGGCCGCACAGCCACGAGGTTGACGAGGCCGAGCCCGGCATTCTCAATCGAGTTGATCGAGAATGACCCGCGCACATGATCCACCCCCGCATTGAACCGCACCTTGAGCCGCAGCAACGCATCGCGCGGCATGCCAGAGACGACCGCCAGGCTATCGGCCTCGGGTGGTGCGCTCTGCCATCCCACGAATCCTAGCCGCTTGGCCATTTCTTCCAGCGCGCCCGTTTGGCACAGGCTCGGCGCCGTGGGTGAATGGATGACGTGCAGACCTTCACCGTCGGTCCGTAGCGGGGCGGGCTCGGAACCGAGATAGACGGCCGGCGGGAAATAGTGCGCCTTCATGCGATGCACGTAATCGAGCGTCGTGGCGGCAATCGTGTAGCCGCGCTCGCGATACTGCGCCGCATAACGCTCGGCATGCGCGGACAGCAATAGACTCCCGTGAAACAGGGCGACCCGCTTCCCGGGCAGGCTGTCCCAGTCGATCCCGCCCATGTGGGTCTCGTCGGGCTCCCTCTGCCCGCACACTTCGAGCGGTGGCTGGTAACTCCATGGCTGCCCGATACATGGCATGAGGATGATGATGTCTGCCGTAGAGGCGCACTCGTACAGGCTGCCGTGGTCGCATGTCGTCGAGTCGAGCCACCAGTCGGGCGCCGAGCCCTGCCAGTAGACCCGCTGGACGCAGATCCGCACGTCTACTCCGAGCGGCGCCAACGCCTTGCGCCACTGGTGGCCGACCAGACAGGGATCGAACTCGCCGACGAGCACCACGCGCATCAGGCCCTCCTCCGCATCCGCGCGTACTGCCGAACGATCCGAAGGTTTTCGGCGTCCCGTAGCTGTCGTTTCTCGGCGTCGTGCTCGATGAGTTCTGTCAGATTCCCTCCGATCGTACGGGCGCCAAGCGGCCAGGTCTTCGATCCGTGGCACCGTGGGCATCCGGGTTGCGGGTGGTCGCCTGTGCAGAGACCGCACGGCACGGCGTGCCAACGGTGCCCGACCCCAATCCGGCACCACATCTCCCAGTCTTGCCCGTATCGGTACGACTCGTCGAACGGCCCCACCTCGTCGAGTACGCGCTGATGGATCATCACGGTCGATCCGTTGATCCAGCAGTCCGAAAACAGCGCTCGGTTCTGCTTGATCCGACAGGTCCAGAGAGGCGTACTCGACAGGTTGACCAGGTCGGTTGTGACGTCTCGTCGGAAGTACGAGTGAAATCCGCACAGTCCGCCAACACTGTCAAGGTGCGCCTTCTGCACCCGGACCTTGTCGGGGAATAGCACGTCATCGCTCGACAGCCAACACCACCACGGCGCACTCGCGGCCTTGATGCCAGTGTTCAGCGCCGCGGCGATCCCTCGATTCGTGCCGTGCTCGACGAGACGGATCTTGTCCAGCAAGGTGGTGAGGATGTTGCGGGGCGCATGCTCAGCGTCACACCCATCATCGATCACCACGACCTCGACGGGCTCCGTTTGGCACAGCGCTGATGCCACCGCTTCGCGCAGCAGATGGGGCCGCTGGTTGTAGACTGGGATGGTGATGCTGGCGAGCACGCTACCTCCTGCTACGTCACGAACTCGAACATCCCGGCGGCGTAGACCCGTATCGACTGCGTCCCATTCCCCGCCACCAGGATGTCTACCTTGTCGCTCGCATTGGCGCTATTGAGTGTCGCGCTGTTGGAATAGTAGCCGGTCGTCGCACTCACAACAACGTCTGTGATCGTTGCGCCGTTGCGGCGAAACGTAATGGTGCCGTCCGCCCCGGCTGCCGAGAGTCCCGCGTAGGCCCAGCAGATGACTGGGTCAGCAGCACCAACGAGGTTCCCAGCATCCCCGGGATAGACGAAGAAGCCGGGGTTCTGCGCGCCCCATGCTGTCAGGGTCTGATCGAACAGATTGGCTGCGGTCGCGCTTGCGCGACTCGTGTAGGAGCCGTCCGTCCGTGACCAGCGGATCAGTGTTCGGCCGCCGCGCTTCCACATCGTGTTGATGCTGGCCAGCAGGTCGGCGTTGTCGGCATCGTAGATCGGCCCGCCCCGGCGCAGCCGAGACAGGTCGAGCGCCACCACGTCGGAAGAGGCCGATAGCATCGTGCGGGACCGCTCCCAGATGGTGGCGGCCAGAACGCGCGCTTGGTCGCTGGAGTGCAACTCGAGGGCGTAGGTGGTGTTCGGCGACAGGGCAAAACCCCGCGACTCATAGAGGTAGTCATTCGGCACGATCGCGGCTGTTTTTCCGACGCTGTACACGACCGTAGCCTTGGTAGTCGTGGCGGCCAATGTGGCGGGCTGCGCGGAGATGTCGGCTGTCTGGCTAACGAGATAGACGGTCGGCGTCCTCTCGTGAATCGAGGTCGTCTTGGCCGGGGCGAGCACCAGGTCCAACACGACCTTGTCGCAGTCGGGCGACGTGTGGCACATCGCCCGATAGATGACGGTGTCGGCGCTCGTGTCCAATGCGTCGGGGGGGAGCTGGGAGAACTGGCCCAGCAGTTTCAGCCGGCCGCCCGCGCAGTGGTGCAGCAGGCCCGCTAACGCCAGCACCCCTTGGGCCGATGGTGGCACGCCGTTGCGACACACGGCGCGCGGATCGAGTCCAGCGGCCGGAGGCAAGCTGACGTTGGGGAGCGTATCGGGGGATGCCATGGATCAACTCAGGGGAACCTCGGCGATGTCGATCGCCGTCAACGTCGCGGTCGTCGCGACAGCGGTGGGCTGCAACGTCACCCACAACCAGGTCTTGCGTGGACGGCCCGGGCTGCACATCGGCACCATCGACTGCGGTGTTTGCCAGACACCGGGCGACGCCGCGTTGTACGCAAACACGACGCTCGCCACCCCCGTCAACGGATTGGCCAGGGCGTTGATCGCACTGCCGGTCGGTGGTGCGGCGGCCGAGTAGACTCGGGCCGTGGCGGCGCCCGTCGAGTGCACCTGGAGACCGACTGTGAGCGCCCGGCTGTCGTGGCCATAGATCGGTACGCACACCGGGCCGTACACCAGGCTGGCCGTCGTCGAATCGGCGTTGCTGCCCGCGACCGCCAGGTACTCCGTGACGTGGTTCTGCGCGCTCTTGTTCGCGAGATACGCATTCAGCGAGTTCACCGCGTAATGGTACCAGCCGACCGAATGGGGTTCCCCCGTGTCATCTGCGATTGCAACGGGCCGCGCATGCTCGGTCGTGTAGCTGATGGTCGATGCCGCCGCCGCCTGTGCCTCCCACCAGTGGCTGTAATCGTTGGCGGCGTTCCCGGTGCTGTTCGTGGCGTCGTCGGCGACGAAGGCATAGACCAGAGCCGTCGCATCGCTCACCGTCTGCGAATCGTCCAGCTCCACCATGTAGCGTTTGGCTGTGTTCCACGAGGGCGATGACAGCCCCGATGCGAGCGTGATGGCGTTGCCGGTCTGCGACGCCACCACCGCTACCCAGGTATCGGGGCTGCCCGCCGTCGAGGGGTCAAGCTCCACGATCCGCACGTGCTCACCGACCGTGAAATAGGTGGCGTCCGCCGCGTCGGTGGCCCCGCTGAACTCATGGGCCTTGCAGGTCAAGGTATAGGTGGCGGCATTGTAGCCGCTGTTCGTCGCCGTTTCGTCCACGCGCGCCGATGGCCCCCATAGCCGCGTTGCGGACCAACCGAGAGCAGGCGTGTAGCCCGCCGTCAAGTGGCCGATGCCGGTCGCCCAGTCGAATCCAGCCTCGAGCAGAACGGCCGGCAACTCCGTCACGCCGCGCGTCCCAGTCGATGGGTGCGGCATGAAGTTGTCCGTCACCTCAACGATGTCGCCGGGCACGATGTCAACAAGGCTGGCGTTGTACGATCGCGTAAATGTCGCCATTGGGTAGGCGAGATTGGCCAGCGCCGTGGCCCCCGACTGATACCAGGCAGCCGGCTCCATCAAGCCAGGCGCTTCGACCGTTGCGGCGGATGGCCCGTAATCGCTGACCGAGAAGGCGATCACGATCGTTTCGGTCTTGCGCAAGCTGTTCGTCAACGGCCTCGCATCGTACTTGAGGCTGATGCGGTTGAGTACGCCGTCCGATCCGTACTCCACCGCGGTCCGGTCATCCGTCCGCGCCTTGTTCGCCTCGGTCAGCGCATGGTTGCTGGCGATGTTGGCCGCTTCAACACCCAGCCGTCGCAACGTGACCTTCCCGTTTTTGAACACGGGATGCATGCCCGCCACGGCACACAGCGTCTCGATGATCTTGCTGGCAGGCGTCGGTTTCTCGAAGAAGAAGCGATAGGCGGGGATCGCCGCGTCGAGCGCCCGGAAGCTGGTGATGTCGAGCATCGCCGACGGGAGGCCCAGCCCGATGCCGGCGCCATAGACATCGTAGGTGGTGTGCGAGTAGCCCGCCGTGCCCGTGCTCAGCAGGAGGCGCAGAAGCGTAGTGCCGGCACCGCCCTCGACAAGCCACGTCTGCCGCACCTCCAACGCACCGTTGAACTCGTCCTCGCGGACCAGTGCTGGCCGTGCGAAGGGATCCGGCTGCGCGTTCTCGATGGCCTCGACCCACCCGGCGATGAGCGATAGCGTCCCCGCCGACTGCGACGCCCAATAGAGCCCATTGCCGATCTTCACGAAACCCGTAGCCCCAGCGATCCCTCCGTAGACGGGGGTCGGCTGGTTGACCCATGTGCCGCGAGCGTTCTGTACTGTGCAGTCCTGCCCGAGGGCCGGCGTGACGATCCGGACAGGAGCCCACGGCGCCGTCAGGTAGAATGAATCGCCAACGCGGTTCATACGGCGCTCGGAGATACGCCGCCCGTTGGCATCCAGCGGCGCCGCATTCCGCTCGGCGTCGTACTGGGTCAGGTCCGCCAGGAAGCCCAGCAGTAGCCACACGTCCGGATGGAGTCGGATCGAGGCCGTGCAGGTGCTGTTGAGCGTCGCGGTCAACGACGTAGCCTTGAACTGGATCCGCTGCGCTCCGTTGACCGAGATCCTGCTGCATTGCCAGCGGATCGCCGCGGTCGCCCAGCCATCCATCACCGTCGCGATGTCCTGTTCGATCTGGTCCCAGGTGTAGACCGCCCCATTGCTCGTCAGCGTGCCGTCATTGGTCGACTGTCCAGAGGCGGCGAAGTAACCATCGCCCTGCACTGCGCGCCACACGTCCCCGATGTAGCGGCCCTCGAGTAGCTCGGCCTGCCATTGCTCGGGGAAGAGGTCGCCCTGGAGGGCCTCCGTCACGCTCGCGCAGGTGATCGAGATCCATCCGTCACCCGTGTCCTTCCAGGACTTGATTCGGCCGACCCAGGCCAGGTGGCTGTTGGCGGCAGTGGACCACTGCGCGTCTTCCCAATGGTGGACCCGCAGGGCCACGAGTCTGTTGTACCAGGTACGCGGCGCCGTGAGGACGCGTGGACTGTTGCTGAGGTTGGCGGTCGCGTCGTCTTCGCAGATGTGTCGCCGCGCGTAGTTGTCGGAGTCGATGTCTGTGCCGTACACGGCGAACTTGCCGCGCGTAGGGAGCGCAAAGGTCGTCGCGTTTGTCACGTTCTGCGTCGCGCATTCCTGCCCGATGTAGATGTCAGTCCCGCTCGTAAAGCCGCTCGTCGAGTTGACGATAACGGATCCGGCGCCGGGCAATGCCGTTTCGGTCAGATAGGGAGCGCCCGCTCGCCCCTTGGCCTCACACAACACCGTCGCCAGCAGCGTCTCGTCGTGGTCGAGAATCTTGAAGGTCAGGGAATCGACATCTACTTTCGGCGACCACGGGGTGATCCGCTGCGTCATCGAACCGACGATTCCGAGCCCGCTCTTGACCGTCGTCCAGGATGTCGCCGCGTACGCCGTGACCATGGCGTCCGAGGATTGCGCCGTGGTGTAGACGAGGTTGTAGCCGTCGATGGCCAGCGACAGAGCGAGCGTGCCGTGCTCGTAGCTCTGAAGCCATGCGAGGGAAGTCACCATTTAGATGTACTTCCGCACGTTGCAGCCCCAGCCATAAAGAGCGTTGGCGTTGTCCCACCCGGGCACCACCGGCTTGGGCTGGAAAGTCGCGGCCTCGGCGATCCACGTGACATAGGTCCCGTCCACGTCGGCCTGGGGGTAGTAGCGGAATCGCGTACCCGTCGCCATGATGGCGCGCCAGAAACGTTGCAGCGACTCGTTTACCGTCGACTCGTCGCTGATCCAGGTCTTGCTGCTCTTGAGCGCCGGGAAGTCGAGCGCATCGACGAACCTGCGTCCGTAGCCATAGGCCCGCACATTGCCGGCTGGCGACACAGCGATCGTGAGGTCCGACTCTTCCGCGCCTTCATCCCCGTCGGGCGCGAGGTAGGACGGACCGCGTCCGCAGTTGGGGAGGAAGAGGGACTCGGCTGCTTCTGGGCTGGTGAATGTCGTGTTGTCCGGCCCGAGCACTGCCGTGAACCCGAGCACATCGCGTAGAGCCGTGGATGTCCATTCGGTGATCTGGAAGTTCGCAGGCTCCGTGTTGGTGATCGTGACCTTGCCCGTCGTGCTGGACATCGTCACGGTACAGGTATTGTTCGGGATCACATTGAGCTGGTATTGGACGGTGGCGAGCAGGCCGGCAGATGCGTTACCGGGACTGCTCAGGTAGTAGTTGGCGGCGGGGATCGTGACCGTCCAGGTCGCGCCGTCGTAATATTTGAACGTCCAGTTCCCCGATGGGACCGTGATCAACCCCTCCAGTTTCGGCAGCGCCATTGTCTAGTGCTCCCGGCGCACGACGTCGGAGTCGTCACGAACGCGGCCAGCGGCGCGAGCTGACGCGACCTTACGCGCCACCAGCGATGCCAGGGCGTGCGGATCTTCGACGAAACTGCCCTCACCGACGTAAACGTTGATCGTCTCGCTCCCGCCAGCACCACCACGCGACCCACCCATGTAGCCGCCGCCAGCCCCGCCGCCGCCAGCCCCGCCGCCACCGCCAGCCAAGCCCGCTACCATCCCGAACTTGATGGCGGCCAGTGTATGGAGCGCCGCCGCCTTGTAGTTGCCGCTAGCGAGCGAGCTGATGGCCTGCGCGCCCTCCCACGCCGCCTGTATGGTGGCGCGATACTTGATCCACTTGCTCTCGCCCATAGCCACCGCGCCGAGGCTATCGAGCAGACCTACGCCGCTATCCATCAGTGCCTTGTCCTGCGCGGAACGAGCAGCGAAGAAATCCTCGAACACGCCCTGGGAACCACGATATGTCTTCAGCAACTTCTCCAGTTGGCCTTCGGCGCCCTGGGACGTGCCGACGCGTAGCGACCCCATGGCGCCAAACCGATCATCCCACTCCTGACCGACCCCGTACATTCCGCGGCCAAGCTCGCTGGGATCAACCCCACCGATCTGGCCTGAGTACGGGGGGCGGGTAAGGTCGAGATATTCGGTACCAGCACCGGAGAGGTCTCCCAACCCGTAGCGTTCTCCACCCCGGACCTGGCCGCCCTCCCTACGGCCAGGGCGCTGGTAGGGACTCCCGGATGGCTCCGTGATGACCGGGGGGCTGGTCCAGACCTGCACGCCAGGGCGAGGGGTCGTCCGGCTGATGCCGTGCCGCTCCAGGGCCGCCTGGGTCGACCACATCGCCATCTGGCCGAGGCCACCAGCGTAGGGCAGGGCGCCCGTGATGCCCCGCGCCCCAAGGATGCCGCCCGCCACCGCAGCAGTCGGAATCCCGGTGACAGGGTTGGACATCAGCAACGCCTTCCCGACGCTCCCACCGCCCGGCATCCACGAGGTCGCCGTGCGGGCGAAGTTGGCAACGTCGGCCATGGCTTTAAGCAGCCAGGTAAAAAACACCGTGAAGGCATCGGCCCACTCGTCCAACATCTCCCCGATGGCGGCCTGGTTCTCGCGCATCCCGCGCAACGCTGCCTTTTCCGGGATCTCCTTCTCGGCGTACTCCGTGAGCTGGCGCATCAGGTTGTTGAATTTCTGCTGCTCGGTGCCCGTCTCTTGGATCTGGATTCCTAGATCCCTGAGCCCCCGGGTCTGGCCCTGGATACCCCGGACTACCTTCTCCACGGTATCGACGTAATCGCCGCCCTGTCGCGCGACGTTCGCTCCGACCTTGATGGCGATCTCGAATTGCGCCTTATTCAGCGCCAGTTCACCGCGCGTCGCCTTGAGCGCGCTCTGGACAACAGCCTCATCCTCGGCGAACCCACGGGACATCTGACTGATCTTCTTGGTCCACGCCTCGCCGAACTGGATGAACGCCTGTTGCTCGCGAGCTTGAGCCTGCAATCGCTCCTTGGCGATGTCCCACGCTTTTGTGAAGAGCGCCACGCCCTTCTCGATGCCGCCGAGCGCCTGGTTGAATTGGGCCAGTCCAACGACCATGCCGTCCAACGCCTTGCTGAACGACATCCCGGTCTGCTCGCCGGACGTTTTGACGTTCTTGATCGAGTGGCCGAGCTTCGTCATCTCGGCAACGGCCTGTTGCGCGTTCGCCTTCACTCGGATGGTGACGTCGCTGGTCGTGTCAGCCATGAGGCTTCGCTGCCTTCTTGATCTGCTCGTGTTCGTACAGGTTGAACGCCCGCATACCGGTCGCGGCCGCTTCGATCATGATGTTCTCTAACTCCGGGTAGAATTGATCAAGCGCTCCGTTCTTGAACGCCATCGTCGCATGCGCACCCTCGATCACCGACGGTAAGCCGCCGACGTGCCCGGGGCACACATCCACCGTGTAGGGCTGTCCACCGAACGCGGCCGGCAACTCCGCTACCGAGGCCCATCGTTCGCGATCCAGATAGCCGCAGTGCAGGCTGGCGCGCGTTCCCTCGTCCATCCTGCACTTCGTACCGCCCTCGCACGGGAAGCGCCCGTCGGGCGTGTCGTCGCTGGGCAGGAGCCAGGGGAGAATCTCTAGCCCTGCCCGCGTGTAGGGTCGATGCGACTGATCTCCAGGATCCGCGAGCCAAGCTCCGCGAACAGGAGCGGATCAAACAGCGCGTCGAGCGTCGCGACAGACAGGCGTTGACCCGAGTCGGACTTCACGCGCTCGAAGTCGATCGGCTTGCCGTCGATCTGGAAGCCTCGCACTCCTCGCACCCCGTAGGCCACCGCTTCCGCCATGTTCTCCAGTGCACCGCCGGACCCGTTATAGACGTGCAGGAACTGCCGGCGCGTGAGGCCGGCGATGTCGAACTCGGCTGGCTTGCACCCTTCGACGAGCGGCAAGACCGCCATCTCTCCTCCCTCGAGAAAGGCCGTCCACGCCGCCGCGAACTGGTCCGGGTCGCTCTTGTCGAGCGCAGAATCCATCGACCAGACGTGCTTGCGCACGCCAATCAGCGATTTGGAAATCACGAGGCCTCCGACTATGCGGTAAAGAAGCGGATCGCGGAGCGCGTCAGGTCGGACGTCGTCACTGCCCCCTCCCGGCCGCGGTACGTCAGGCGCTGGTACGACATCCCGTTGTAGTTCTCGATCGCCGGCACTGGCCCCACCGGGTAACAGCGTGGCAGGTAGAAGCCGCACGCCGTCGAGTTACCGCACGACAGGCTGACCAGGATGTGCTTGTGCGTCGTGTCGGTGCCGTCCGCCGTATAGAGCGAGCCATCGTAGGTCGTGCTCCACGGGACAAGAAATGAGACCGTCGGGATGCATCGCAGCCGAGAGAAGTTGTGGATGTACTGGTAGGTACCCATGCCGGCTGCCGGGCCAACCTGCTCGGCAAGCCCGATGTCGAGCGACAGGTTGATTTCCGACGGCGAGATCACGGAGCGCGTCGCCGTACCAACGGTCTGGAGGTACACCGACCCGCCCGCAATGGGCGCGACCTCGCAGACCTCCATGCTGGATGCGGTCGGCATCGCGATTGCCGATCGCGCCCAATAGGCGTAGCGATAGCCCCAATTCACCGTCGGCAGACCGCCTATCGGGAAGTTCATCTTGAGCGAGTTGAGGTGACAGCCGAGGAAGTGGTACTGGGCGCCGCTGTCGGTCCGGCCATGCCAGAACCGCTTGCTGACGCCGACCGTCTCGATCGGGTACGCGACCTGCGCGGCGAACATCGTATCGGCGTTCGTGGGCGTACCGGCCATTGCGGTCAATAGAGTCACGTTGCGGAATGCGTCGATGCTGCCCGGCACGACGAACTGCCCGTCGGCTCGTCCGTCGCCCTTCGCCCCGACCCGTATGGCGCCATGGGCAACCGCGGTGCCGCCAGTCGCATAGGTGAAGTACGTGGCGTCGCTACCAGCTGTACAGGCGGCCCCGACCTCCGCCACATTCGAGCCGCCCAGCCCATCGCTCAGAAGCTGCTGAAACCACGTTTCAGCCAGTGCACCGCTCGCAGTGGTCGCGCCGTAGCCCGGCAGGTGGGTCGTGAACCCGAACTCGCCGCCACCTTTCGGACCGAGGAAACCAGGGCGGCTTTCATTCTGCCGGCTCTGGAGCGAGCCATCGGCCTGTCGATCCTGGTCGGGCGGCCCCGAATCCACCGACAGCACCGGGATGCGCTTACTGTACGTGTTGGTCCCCGGACTGTCGGCGTTCTCGCAAAACGCACCCTCGTCGGAGAAGTGGACCTCTTGGGTCGCGAAGGCAGACGCCATGATGTGTTCCCCTAGGTGAGGGTCTGGCCCTCGTAGTAGATCGCCGTAAAGGCGATCTCTTGAAAGTAACAGTCAGCGTCGGATGTGTCGGGCGCCTCGAGATCGATCGGTAGCGCGGCAAGCTGCCCACTCACGTAGTTGCCAGACGAAAACACGGCGTCTCGGATCTGCCGTGCGTCTCCACGGATGAGCCGCTCGACCTCGTCGAGATCGTCCGTCCCGTAGAGGGCCAGCAACGTGGGATAGGCGACCGTCACGGTGACGGTCTCATTCCGCAGGACCGCGTCCGGATCGAGCAACCCCGGCTCAGTCGCAGCGCCCCGGCGAATCTCGAATGAGCGAAACAGCTCCTCGCCGGGATGCTGTGCAGCATGGTCGCGCAGCCGACGCCGTTTGGGCAGGTGCTCCTCGAACAGACGATTGCTCAACAGCGTCGGCGTTAGCCCGTGAAGCGTCGTCGCCATCTGATCCCGGATGGCGTCGTACGTGGTGGTAGTGAGCGGCACGGCGCCCTAACTCACCTTGACGACGTAGACGGTCCCCGAGCTGCCCGACGATGCGATGCCCGCCACATAGGAGTCAGCCTCGGCATCCGTCACTGTCGCGTTGCTGACGTACATCTCTTGCAGCTTCTCGTACGGTTCGAGCAGCATGTAGCCGGTCGTCGCCGAGATGCCCGAGTTGCCCTGCCGGCAATGCCACTCGCACGTGGCATACACGCTGTAGATGTTGCCCGGGCTCAGCACCGCGCTGAGCGTGCTCGACTGGTCCGTTACGGTCAGCGTGATGGCCGCGTTGATGTAGCGACGCCTCGAACGCATTGCGGCATCGGGATAGGGAGGGGCTCCGGCCATTGGTCTACTCCTCGTTAACGCTTGAAGAAGAACGGGCGGAACGGCTCCACTGTGGCGCCGCCTTCTTTACCTTGATCGACATCGATGCGCATTCCACCGAACACACGCGCGAAGAACTTTTCGTAGTCCAATCGGCGCTGCTCAGCGTACGCTACGGCATCCCAGCCCGCAGGCACCTGCCCGCGCCACGCCGCGAAATACACCGCCTTGCGCAGCACGAGCTGGTCGAGCAACTCCGTGTCGCGGAGCTGCTCGGGCCGGTGCCCTTCCGTCAAAATGTCGCCGCGAACCGCGTCCCACGCGGCATCAATCAGGTCACGCGCTTGGTTGCCGCGCGCGTCCTTGTAGTCGCCGAGCATGATCTCCGGCACGTAGCGTTTGAGGTCATGGACCGTCACGCCGTGCTGCGCCTTCTGCCGGACTAACCGCAGGTAGGTGTAGTGCCGGCGAGCGATCGCATTGACGCTGTAGGCCCAAATGACTTTGTAGGAGGGGCGGCGCTGGCCGGTGAGAAGCGTGGTCACGTTTCTTACCGTACCGATCACAGACGTGCCGCTGAGTTTCGACTCTGTTACGACCCACGTGGGATCGATCGTGAAAGACAGACGTAGTCCCGTGACCGTGCTGACGCCGCTGGCGTAGTCGTAGGCGAGGTCGTCCTCGAGATCAAGGAAGTCGTTCGTCACGACGCTCATCGGCTTGACCAGCTCACGCTGACCATTGCCGTTGTCCAGCAGGTACAGGCGCCCGACTGATGCGCCCGATGTGGAGCCTACGTTGAGCCGCCGACGGTTCGCCTGGGAGTAGCCGCTGGCCGTGTCCACCGTCAGCGAGGTAGCGTCCGCCGTCACCGTCGGCGTGAACTCGGACGTGCCGTCTTGCGAGGCCGTCCCGGCCCACACGACAGCCGTAGCGGACGACGGCGCACCCTCGGACCACTCGGGCGAATACGTCTCGACTGACTGGCCGGTGAGGCCATAGATGATGTCCGCCGTCCGCTCGATCATGCGATCCCTCTACGCAGTAGCCCCATCGGGATGAGCAACATCCGGCGGCGCCTTCTGCCCACCCCACAACTCCATCAGCTCGTCGCCGAACGGGTCATGGTCCGGATCAGGCTGCCACAGGTCAGGAGTGGCCTCCAGGAGTTCGCCTCCACAGTGTCGCACGATCAGCTCTGTCTCGTTTGTGGCGTGGGCGTGGGCGGCCTCGATCCGGCCATCGCAGATGACAGTGCCTCCCCGTTTCGCGACGCCGCGGCAAAAGCCGAAGTCCTCGCCGAGCTTCTCCGGCCCCCGGGCCGTGACGATCTGCGTCGTCTGGAACCACGGCCCCTCAGGCCAGTGCCGTACGATCCAGCCGCATCGGATCGCGAACAACGCCGTACCGATGTGTGTCACCGATACGAGCGTGTCCTTGATTTCGGCCACATCGAGATAGCGCGCGGGGCCGCCGTCTGTCTGGATCTGGACGTTGTACCCGGGCCGGTTGCGCATCTTGACAGGCGCCGCAATCACCGCGGCTCGCCGCCGATTCCCCTCATCCAGCATCCTATAGATCCAGTCGGCTCGTGGATGGTAGGTGTCGGAGTCAACCATCAGGCACCACTCACACCCGGACCGCACGGCATCGTAGAGTAGGCGGTTACGGCACCAGTCCAGCGATGACGAGTCGGCGAACAGCAAGATCATGTGGAGCTTGTTGACTGTCGCATACACCGACATGTTCGCCATCTGGATTACCAGGCCGGTGTGTACCTGGTTACGATAGGCGGGCACCCCAATCGCAACGGACAGCGGCCCGTTAACCAACTTGGACTCTCTTGGGCTTCCGACTCATGGGTGAGCCGAAGAGCCGGACCGAGTCGGCGAGCAGCTTTCGGTATTCGGCTTCCTTCTCCGCGCGCGTGAAGGACCCGAAAGCGATCCGTTTCATGCGTGCGCGCCACTCCGGCATCACGGACAACTCGCGGAATCGACGTTTGACCGCCAGAGCCAGCGGCCCCCTTTTCGGCTCGACCGGGAACCGGAAGCCTGGTCGAGCCGTCACGACGTTGGACGCCAGGTTCCAGTCCACCGTCCCGACGTCGTGGCACACGAACTCACCTCGCGTCCCCGGGATATCGGTCATCCTCGGCGAGTGCTCGGCTTCCTTGTACCAGTCGTGCGCCGGAGCGAATGGGGGCGGGTCGGGCCGTACCAGATCCTTGCGCCGGTCCCTCTCGTGCTCGACGACGATTTGCTGCATGATGGGGTCGAGGAAATCCCGTGCCGTCTTATCGTCGGGCACGGGAACACCGATCTCACCACGCTGGACCTGCACGCGATGGAGCAGGTCATCATGGCAGTCTCTGATCGTCTCCTCATCGAGGATCGGCCGGACATCGGCCATCGGGCTACTCCTCGCCTTTCGCCGCGCGAGCGGGCTTGCGGGCATCGGTGCCCGCGACCTGCTTGACGGCCAGCGCGAATCCCTCCGCGATGCCAGCCGACACCGCCCGCGACATACCGCGTAGCTCCTTGTCGAGCATGTCCTGTGCCTTGTCCCGATAGGGCGCGTCATCGAGTACGTGCCGGCCCTGCCGCGCCAAGATCAGCCGCTCTCGATGCTCCGGCCAGGACACGAGCAGCGCCGCCTCACTGATCGACTCAGACGGTTGGCCGTCGAGGAGACCCTTCTCATTCGGGAACTGCACGACGTAGGATCGGAGGGTCGCCGGATCGTGATGCCCCGTCATGTAGTCCACGAACCCCTCTGCCAGCTTCATTCGCTCGATGGTGTGGGCGTAGCCGCCGTGCGGCTGGAGCGGATTCTGCTTCGGGTTCGTCGAGCGAGTCGTGTGCCGCGGTACCAACACGACGTTGCCCTCACAGTCGATCCATTTCCGCGACGGCTGCGATGGGATCGCCTGTTGGCAGTCGTCCATGAACACGACTCGTTGCCCACAGGCAGGCGTCGGCTGATCGGCCGCCACCTTGAGGAAACTGCGACCGGGCCTCTCGTAGATTTCGGGCACAATACGCTCCTATGGTGATGTCCGGGGCGCGCCGGATTTGAAGCCGGCGCGCCCCGGCCCGGGGTGGACTTTGGCGGCGGTGACCAGCTTGGCGTAGTTGAAGTCGCTGATCTCGCCGCATCCGTAGCACATGGTCGTCACGATCTGCCGGCCGACCTGGTCCGGCAGGTACAACTCGCGCACCCGCGGCGCCCACATCTGGACGAATCCGATCGGAGCATTGACCGGCCGCGCAGCGCCATTGATCAGGATGCCCGACACGACATCCGCCGCCGTGTTGGCCGTGTCCGTCAGGTTCGAGTACCAGATCGGACAACCGAACAGGCTACCGACGTAGCCCGTGTCGGTGTCGCAGCAATGCCGTAGGAGGTCCTGCGCACCGTTCGCCGCATTGGCGAACACGGCCGCCTGCGACGCGGCGACCGCGCTCTGGAGGTCGAGCAGTGCCTGGTCGTCGAGGACGGCGAACCGCGGCCCGCGCGCCTTGCCGGTGTTGAGCTTGCCCATCGCCGCCACGAAGTCGGCGACCGAACAGTCGACACCAGTCGATCCCGCCGACGACGACGCCGACGCGAACAGGGCCACAAGATCGTCTTCGGCCATCTCGAGGCACAGGGCCGCGCCATCCTCGACGATGAACTGCATGAGGGCGCCTTCCCCCATCTTCACGCTGGCCGCAGCGTAATCGGTCAACTCGCGCATGATGCCGACCTCGGCCGCCGTGATGGTCGCGTTCTCCGTCGTCTCGAGGTTATCATTCGTGAATGTACTGGCGGCCTCCGTGAAGTCGGTGCCGCTGTCCTTGACCCACGCCGGGAAGGACCACGTGTTGCCTTGGCCCGGCGTGCCCACCCGGACCTTGTCGAGCATGACGAACTTGTCGATCGCGTAGTCGAGGATCAACTGCTCGATGATCTCCGGCTGCACGAGTTCCGTGAGAGTAGTGCTGGTGGTTTCGGTGGCCATGTTCTACCTCGTGCAGCGCGGCGCACGAGGGCCGGACGTTACTTGGCGCCGGCCCTGGCGGATCGCGCTGCGTATGGGTTGTTCCCTGCGCTGGCCGCAGAGAGGAGCGACAACCGATCCTCTCTGGTCAACGCCTTGAATGCCTCCGGTTTCATGCCCACGAGAGAAGTCGGTGGCACACGCGAAGTCACCGCGGCCGGTGGCCCGCCATCGCTGCGCTGCGGAGGCGCATCGGAAACAGGCCCGGCCGCAGGGGCGGGCGGTACTACGGCGAGAACCGCAGCGCTTGCGGGCGCGGCCTTGACCAGCGCCTCGACGAAACCCCGAAGCTCACCGTGCGGAACGTGCCTGGCCGCCATCTCGACCGCATCGCGCAACAGGCCGGGCCTGATGCCGAGGTCGGCATAGGTCCGGACCAAGGCGTTCTCGCGCTCGAGCGTGGCGAGCCGTTGCGCCATGTCGCTATCCGGCGGCGGCGTGAGCGGCTCGGCCCTTGGCTTCTCGGGTGGCGTCGAGGGTGGCGTCGAGGGTGGCGTCGAGGTGAAGTGCTCGACCGCAGCCCGGATCTCCCGGCGGAAGTCTCGCCACTCGGACATCGACAACCGCAGTCCCGTATCCGCGGGCTCAGCGGGTAGCGTCGGCCTGGTCGTATCCGCGACCGTGGCCGCCGCCGGCACAGCCGCCTCGGCCGTGCTGGCATCAGTACTCGGGAGAGTCATTGTCGTTCCTTTGCCGGGTATCCGCCCGGGCTACAGGGTAAGACGGCAGTGCTCAGGAGCAGAGGCCGACCGACGCGAGATGCGCGCGCAGCGCCTCGTAGGCAGCACGCAGGGTGTTGAGATCCGCAGACCTGGCGTAGACCGCCCCGTCACTCGATGATGTGTTGCCGTTGTAGGCCGTCGCTGTCGCCGTCGAGGCATACACGCTCGCCGGCGGCTTGAGAGCCATCGTTACGGTGTTGGACTCCCGCGACTTGAGGCCGATGGCGGTATCGAGCGCCGCGGTAACCTCAAACACATGTCCACTGATTCCCTTGTCTCCGACGGAAACAGGCATGTCACTGTCTCACTTTCTGCGTTGGGGCAACTCGCCCCATTCGCGCAATGCTCGTGCGCGGGACCATTCGCCGTCTGTGTCGGCCTCATCGTGATCGGGTGGCCGCATACTGCACAACGGCAACGCGGGTACTTCTTCGGCTTCGGCACGAACGCGCTACTCCTCGGGCATGTCGGCGTTGCGCGCCATATCCCGAGCCGCCCCGGGCGTCATTCTGCCATCGCGTACGGCTCGCCCCATGGCTCCGTTCTGCTGCGGATCCTGTCCTGGATTCGCAACGTCCGCTGTCTTGGCGATGTTGAGGGCACGGCGGGCCTCGATGAATTGCGATTCCGCGGCGAGATTGCGATCCAGTTCCGCCCACGCTCCCGCATCGTCGATGACCTCCGGGTTGTCTTCCTTCAGGTCGTCCAACACGCACCGAACGCCCATCTTGCGCTCGATGTCCCGGATCTTGAGCTGCGTCTCCCGATCCACCCGGTGCGCCAGCTCGCCGTAGTCGATGCTTGCAAGCGTCGCCGCGGCGGTCATGCGCAGCGTCGGATGTTCCTGGCTCACCATCGCCAGCACTTCGACCTGTTCCTTTTCGACCGGCGCCATGATGCGGATCAGCTCGGCACGCGCTTCCTCGAGTCCCTTGTCGTCGCTGGCAAGAGCCTTGTCTTGATTGAGGCGGGCACGGGAGATCCCGCGGTTCGCCGCCGCATCGCGCTTGATCACATCCAGGAGCGCCAGGTACGGGCCAGCGTCATTGCGGTCTCCGAGCGTCCGCACCTGCACACCGTCCGGCGCCGCAATGGCACCCTCCTCGTCGAGGGGCTGGTCCTTCGGCATCGCCATGTAGTCGCCGCTTACCACGATTTTGTCGAAGCCCCGCACCTTGAGCAACCGAAGGCTCAAGAGATTCAGCAGCCGGCATTGCAGATCGGCCGCCCGCAATGCACGCGACGGCGCCGGGTTCCAGTAGGAGCCCGAGCGTTCACCGTTGTGCAGATCGACAAACGGCATCCTCGGCATGTTGTGCGGCTCGGGAGCCTCCAGCAACGCCCCGTCGCTCGCCAGCACGAAACGCTCCGTATCGTCGCACACGCACCGCCTCGGTGTCGTCTCACCCGCCACCCACATGTCCATGATGTAGCCGGCCGCCATCGTCGGGTCGTCCGGGTGAGGCACGACGCTGTAGGCGTGCGCCGGAATCACATCGATCCGGATCTGCCCGAGTCGCGCCACGTACCGCGTACACGTGGCCGCGTCCCCGTCGCACAGCGCAAATCGTAGCCACAAGTCCATTCGGGCATCGTATTTGGTCTCGCGCTTCAGGTCCGCGAACGCCTGTTGATCGCCCTCGGGGTCGATCGTGCGGGTCGGCGGGATGCTGTAGACAGGCCGCGCCAGCTCGTTGATGACGCGCGCGAAGAGCCCTTGCGAGTCCGTGAAAGCCGCGAACGAGCAGACCCGCTTGTAGATCTCGGCGTCAAGGAACAGCGGGCGGATCGCTTCCCGCAGCACATCCGCGCCATCGTCATGGAGCAGATGGTAGTTGGTCGCCGCTTGTCGCCGTCGCTCGCGATCCGCGCTGTCGGCAAGGATCTCCCGAGCTACCTCTATGGCGCTCTTTCCGTACAGATCGGTGATCGATGCCATGCCTTAGCCTTGCCTGAAGATGGCGTCGGGATCCGCCTCATTCGCCTCTGCGGTCCCGTCCAACTCGTCGGCCAACTGGTCGAGTACCCATGCGCCCGTCGTCAATGCCTCGATGCGGTCACGCCGAAACCAGTAGCGCTTGGCCTCGGTCCGATAGTGCTCCGCGATCCTGCGGTATTCCTGGGCCTTGACGGATTTCATTGCATGGCTCGCAGCAACCCCACTGTGCCTTGCGCCCGCACGCGCTCCCACGGGTAGAGTCCGTACTCGACGGCGCACGGCCAGTGGGACACGTCCGTTGCGTTCTTGCGCGCGACTTCCTGGCCGTTATCGCCCCACTCTTGCGTGAGGTAGGCCCGCACGAGCCGGTGGCACGCAGCCCGGTTGTTCTTGTCCGCCAAGATGAAGAAGTGGGCCTGCTGCTTCCCGTCGAGCAACAACGCGTTCATCATGCCGATACGGTGCTTCTGCGTGATGGTGCCGAAGCCCGCGGCGGCGGGCTTGATCGTCAAGCCCTCGCGCTCGAACAGGTTGTAGTCGCTCCTGTCGGCGTCCGCCCGCCCTACGTTGATGTGCGGGTCGGCAATGACGAGCAGATTCTCGGCCCGGTACCGTCGCAGGATCTCGCGCGCGTGGAAGTCGGCCGTCTTGTTCCACGTCGTGATCTCATCCATCGCCCACCAGAAACGCTCGCCCGGGCGACTCATATGGGCAAAGCACTTCAGAAAAATCGACGCGTTCACCAATACGCCGAAGTCCATCCCCACAACCCACGGCACCCTGTGGTTGTACCGCTCACCCGTGATCTGCTCCGTGATATCGACGAAGCCCACCGGGATCGGAATCACATGCCGCTTGAACTCGAACGACGGGTAGACCAGCTGCTCGGACGGCACGTTCTCGATGTTGATGAAATGCCGCCACGAGCGCTCATCCATCGTGGCCTTGAGTCGCTCGTAGAAATCGGCCTCAATCCACGGCGAATCCTCGGGCCGAAACCGGATGATCCGATGTGTCTCGGGGCGGCTTTTGTAGATCTCCAACCGCTCCCGGAACTCGCCGATCTGTGCGTTTGTCGCCGTCTCGAACACGCAGTAACGAGTGCCCCATCTACCGCCGCGGGCGTCGATCTCTCTCTGGCTGTCCTCGTCAATGTTCTGGGATTCATCCACGACGGCCCAGGCCCAATCACGGCCTTGCAACGGATTACCGACCGCAACGCTCGACCGGCGCGCTGCCAGCACCTGCGCTGTCACGCCGTTGACCAGGTAAATCTCGTGGTTCGATTTGGACGGCTCGCCATCGAGCAACCCCAACGCGCCCCACAGCCGCACCGAATCATCCCACACCGTCTGTTTCGTGCGACTCCCGGTTGGCCCGACCAGCCCTGCCGTTTCGTTCGGGTTGTCGAGCGCCATCAACAAGAACTTGATGATCGCGGCCCGGGTCTTGCCTCCTCGTGGTGGCCCGATCGCCAACACCCGCGCTAACCCCGGCGTCTCACACAACAGGATCTCGAGCTGTCCTCGATGACACGGGATCTCATGGACTACGGTGGCCGGGCCGACATATCGGCGCTCGACGCGATCGTATCGCGCGCCGTACACTCGCGGTAGCAGCTCGCCCGGCGTTGGCCGCCCATCGGCCCCCCTCTCGTAGATCCTCAGCCGGACGGCGCAATCAACATACCGATCCGTTAGCCGGAGGAGGCGCTGTAGCTCGACCAGCAGCTCCGTTCGCTGCGACCTCGGCATCCGTATCCTTCGGCGCTAGCTTGTCTCGCTCGTCGCCCACACGCTTGCGGGCGCCACGTAGCGCGGCCTTCGCCTCATCGACCATCACGCGCAGTTCCTCGACCTCCGACCTCCGGTGTTCTTGGCTCAACGACACCAGGATCGCCTTGCCGCCGGCAATCAGCGTGTCTCCCCGACGGGGGTCAATGCGGTCTGCTCCCACGCCCTCCACCACCGCCGCCAGGAAGCGCCGCACCGACCACTCGGACTCGCCCGGGCGCGGCAGTTTGCGCTCGCTCGGTGTGAGCGTGCGGCGCCCACTGCGTGCGTTGCCCGCCATCACTCCACCGTCCCGGTCGCGACGGCGTACTCGACCTGCTGCGCTACATCCCCGGCGTGCCGCACGGTACGGCCAAGCTCGCGCAGCACCTTCGCGGCGCGGTGCATCAGGATCGCGTCGGCCGTAGCCACCAGTGCCTTGCGCAGCACGGCGTTCGCCGTCAGGTTGCGCAAGAACCCGCTCCTCTCGAACACACGCTTCGCCGGGCTGTTGCCGCTCCGGTCAATGAATGAGCGCCGGTCCGTCACGTACACGGCCCACCCACCGCGTGCCACGTTAGGCTCCACTACGATGCTGTCGGCCAGCATGCCGGACTCGACGCCTACCGCGTGCCCATTGGAATGCGTCTTGGGGTTGTACATCCCGATCTTGAGCGCCCGGAATCGGCGATCGAAGTTGCGCGCCTCGGCCTTTTGCTGGTCCGCCTTCTTATTCATCGCCGCCGCGGAATCGCCGCCGCCTACTCCAGAGCGAAACCCGGCAATCACCTGCTGGCGCTTGTCCTCTTCGACGTCGCGCGCGAAGTCCCACCGGCTCCACTTTGTGGCGCCAGATCGGGCCGTCTTCATCTTGGCCTGCGGGTCTGCCGCCCGCAGCGCGCGACGCACATGGGCTCGGTAGCGGCGCGTTACGGCTACCTTAACGAATGCCCGAGCCGCCTGTTTGTCCCTGTACTCGCGACGCTTCACCGTCGCTGCGTGCGGCGCCGGCATCGACGATCCATCCATCCGCAGACCCGCGAGCAAGGCCGCCTTCATCTCGACCGCCAACGCGCGCGCGAACGGCGCGGCGATCGCCTGTTCGTCCAGATTGAGCTTCAACGACGGCGCGTCGATCTCGATCATGAACTTGTTGCGATCGCCGGTCCGGCTCCGCTTGACCTGGAGTCCTGCCGTCAGGTCGATCTCGGTTGCCGCCATGAGTCACTCAGGCAGTGGCGAAAATCGAAATGAATTCGTGGATTTGCGCGGAGCGG
>ERZ1292632.1460-Hain-H43-01um-R2-1460-length-22761-cov-5_pt1 | contig 22761 bp, 26 predicted proteins | sample MGYA00564407_ERZ1292632 | MGnify/ENA primary metagenome ERZ1292632 (study PRJEB36523, sample SAMEA6512637) | groundwater metagenome | collected 2019-01-08 | study: AquaDiva: Metagenomics assemblies of 32 groundwater samples | reverse complement strand
AGGTAAAGAAAAGGGAGTTAAGAACCGTGCAACCATTCTAAAGAAATGGATTGAGATAAATGCTAAGATCAAAAACCCGATAACAGGAAAAGAGGAGGTTGGAATCGTTGAAGATAAAATACAGCTGGCATTGATAACCAAAGCACTCTCAGGAGACGTTAACGCAATTAAAGAGATAAACGACACTCTTTATGGCAAGATTACAGATAAAAATGAAATTAATCTTGAAGGTAATATTATTATAAAGTTAATAAAAGGTGGAGTGCATTGAAAAAATAGTCGGTTATGGTGATGTTTTTGAGCGTACATTGAATGCTTATGAATCGGGTTATGAGGTTATTATTCATCAGGGGGGAACTGGTTCAGGCAAGACTGAAGATATAATGGTTTTTTTAATGTTTCACATCGCACTGATTGAAAAAAATAAAGTAATCACAATTGTTTCAGAATCCCGGCCACATTTAGATATTGGAGTTATTCGTATCTTAAAAAAATATCTCAATCAATTAAATTTATATTCAACAATTCAATATAACGACACGAAAGGTATTGTAATCTTTGGACGTACCGGCTCTATTATTGAGTTTTTCTCTGCTGACAGGATTGAAAAAGCATTAGGAGCAAGGCGTGATTGGCTTTATGGTAATGAAATAAACAGTTTAAAGCAGGCGATTTGGGATGAACTTGCAAGGCGTTCAGATCATGTTATAGGAGATTTTAACCCTACAATTCAATTCTGGTTAGAAGATTGGATTATTAACTATGATAAGACTTGTATTATTAAAACTAATTTCCTAAACAATCCTTTTTTAAAAGAAATAGAGAAAGACCGAATAAAAAAAAGAGCTTTACGGGATGAAAATTTTAAAAAGATTCATATTGATTGCGAATACGGAGGGGCTGAAGGCTTGATTTATCCGAACTGGTCTTATGGAGAGTTTGACACTTCTTTACCTTATTCGTTTGGGCTTGATTTCGGATTCCATCCTGACCCGGATGCAATGAGTAAGATCGCTATTGATGAAAAGCGAAAGAAAATCTATGTAAAGGAATGTTTTTATTTAACTCAACTATCTGTTGGTGATTTAAAACGACTTGTAAAACAACACGCTCAACGTAGGTTAGTGATTGCGGATATAGATAACAGACTTATTGAGGAGTTAAAAGCAATCGGAATCAATATACGTTCAGCAGAGAAAGCCTCCGGGAGTGTTATTGAAGGGATCCGGCTTGTGCAGAATTATGATATTATAACCGATAAGGAAAGTATTAATCTGGTTAAGGAGCTTCGTAACTATGTTTGGAATGATAAGAAGTCCGGCGTTCCGATAAGCGATTTTAACCACTTACTTGACGGGGTAAGATATAATGTACAGGCATTAACAAGGAAACGTAAATATTTTTAATTATGGCAAAATTAACAAATGATGGGTATGTTGAAATTAAATTAAAAAGGCAGATAATGTACACTGAGTAAGAAGTAATTCAATTAGTCAATGAATATGAATGCAGTCGGTTTCTTGGAGAGATTTCAACGCCTGATTTTGGCGAATGGTTGAAAAATAAAAATTCTAAATTATGAATATTACAATTTGTTTACTATTTTTGATTTTAGTTATTGGAATTCTAATATATTTCAGATTTAAGAAATCATGAAAGTTTTTATCACGGTCTGGGATCGTTTCTCCTGGCTTATCCCACTGGCTAAAGATTTCTCTGCCGCCGGTCTCGAAGTTATCCTGATAGACAATAAATCAACTTACCCGCCTTTACTTGAATGGTATAAAACCTGCCCTTATGAGGTTATATGGATGGATGACAATTACGGCCCCTGGGCATTCTTCACTACCGACCTTTACAAAAAATTTACAGACAGGTATTTTATGATCTCTGATAGCGATTATGATATTTCAAAAGTACCAAAGGATTTTGTTAAGGTATTAATGACGGGACTTGAAGAGAGTAAAGAAAGAGTTTGGAAGTCTGGTCTTGGATTTGAAATAAACGATTTACCGGAAAATCAATATACAGGATATATTATTCAGCATGAATCCCGCTTTTGGAAGCGATCCCAACTAACTCAGAAAGGTTATTACCGCTGTTACATAGATCTAGGTATAGCAATATATGACCGCTCCCGGCGTGGTGATGATCCGATAAAAGAAAGTAAAAACGGAAGCTGGTATGATGCTGTTCATGCTCCTGCCCCATATGTTACCCGGCATCTGGATTGGTACTTAACTAAGGAGAACATCCGGAAAGAAGATATTTATTATTTGGAAAATGTCCCAGCTCATTACGGGTGGGCGTGGAAATGGTATAACGAAATTTATAAAAATGGAACAATCAACGTATGATGCGCTGGCATTAAAACACTCGGCAGTCGATATGGTTCGCCCGTTCTGGCACGGTAACCCGGTTAAGGAATTAGAAGATGTTACGTTGATACTTTGCCAGGCAGCCGAAAGGAATAACACTCAGTTATGTATTGAATCCATCCTGCGCTTTTATCCTGATATTAAAATCCTAGTAGTAAACGGTCAGCCTGATGAATTTGATTCGACAAATTACCTGCATTTCAAAGCCGTTCAACATCCAAATATTACCGTCTGGGATCGGGTTGGCAGGAATGGCCATGGTGATATGTTGCATGAAGGGATTAAAAAGATATTTACAAAATTCATCCTGGTTCTGGATAATGATATAATTTTTGAGCGGGGCGGATTCATTGAGAAAATGAGGCAGCAGATAATTAATAATAAGTTTTACGCTAAGTTTTACGCTTCCGGAACGGTAATGATTGTATCGGAGAAAGGTGAATGTTGCTCACCTCCAATTGATGAATTAGATTTAGTTCGTTATGCACATCCATCCTGCACAATGATTGATCGGGGGGATTATTTGAAGTTAAGACCATTTACCGAACACGGGGCTCCCTGCTGGGCAAATATGATTGATGCAAAACATAAAGGCTACCAGGTCGGATCTTTTCCAGTGGATAAATACGTGAGTCATCTATCCGGTGCAAGTTGGACAACTCCGTCCCGTACTATCTGGTGTCATGACCACGAAGTTATGACCCGTCCGTTTGTGACGTTTATCGTATCAAATGCAAGCCAGGTGGTATCACTAAGAAATCAGAACGATCATGATTTTGATATTGTCACGTTGGGAAATAAGATTGAAACTAAAGTGATAATTCACGATGGAAAACCCGGCTTTGATGTTAATAATCATTTGTTTGATATTCGTTACAGGGTAAGGGGTGAATATGTATGTTATCTGGCCGAAAATATTGAATCAGTAGGAACGAACACAGTACATGAAGCCCGGAAGGTTGGCATAAGTTATCCTGATAAGTTCAACCTTAATATCCTGGAGTTTATAAAACGTACTATATGGCAGAATGTTGATTGTTTATTTAATAAAATATAATATGACTATAAAAGATTTTCATGAAAAATGGGATAGGGAATATCTTATGGTTTCAAATGGTGATGATACAATTACAGGATGTAATTTATATTCACTTAATCCAAAAATGTTAGATGATTTGGAAAAAGTAAATAAGTATTGTATAGATAATAAAATTTAAAATGGAGAAACTTAAATGTTTCATGACTATTCTGGATCGGTTCACGTGGGCTATGCCGATGTGTGAACATATCGAAAAAGCAGGACTGGAATTAATACTTATTGACAATGACTCAACTTATCCGCCGTGTGTTGAATGACTTAAAAATTGCGGTTATAAGATAGAGCGATTAAAACCAAATGCCGGCCCGCATGCTTTTACGACTACTGATCTATACAAGAAATATACTGATCGCTTTTATTTTATGGCGGATAGTGACCTGGATATTTCTAATGTTCCCCTGGATTTTTCTGAATACCTGATGAAAGGACTTGAAAATAATAAGGAGCCGGGGGTTTGGAAAGCAGGGATAAGTTTTGAGATCGACGACATTCCGCAGACGAAATACGGAAACGAAGTTTACAGACATGAGTCCGGGTTTTGGAAAAATGATCTGTTTAACGGGTTCTATCATGTTTGGATTGATATTGGTTTAACTCTACACGACCGATCTATACAGGGTCAATGGTGGGATGCCATCAGGGCATATAAGCCATATACAGGGAGGCACTTGGATTGGTATTTGAGTAAGGAAACAGTAAGGGAAGAAGATATGTATTTCTGGCGGGCTACAAAGGATTATTTTGGCTGGGGAATGAAATTTTATAAGGAGGCGTTGACCGATGCAGATAGAGATGAATTGTTTAAAAAATTTAATATAAAAATATGACAAAAGAGCAAGTATCTGAAATCATTTACAGGTCAATAGATGAAATTAACTCAGAACTTAATATTAATCTGCAAAAGAAACGATGATTACAACGACTAAAAACAAGGATATAAATATTTTCGGGCTTAATTATATTGCGAACCTAAAGCATAAAGCCTGGCCGAATTATTCAGTAGCAGAGCATTTAGCCTGGATGGTAGAAAATCTAAAGGATGAAGATGAACATTTGCTTTATTATATGGATGGCATCTTACAGGCTTATATAAATGTCTTTAAAGTTGAGGTATTGATGGACGGGGTGAAAATAGAAATATCCGGTACTGGGAATCTTTGCTCTAATTCAAGTAATGGGTATGGATTTCTACTAATGAAAAATACTATTAAACAAGGTCAATGGATGGGATTCTGTAAAGAACATTTAATTGAATATTATAAATACATGGGTTGGTTGTTTCCGGAAAGGAATAAACTGATAATGCCGAATGTTGATCTTGAAAATTACAGATGCATGGTTTATGGATTTGATTTTACTATACTAAAATATACAGGAAATAAATTTTAAAACTATGAATGCAAAAGAAGCAAATGAATTAAGTTTAAAAAATAAGCCGATTTATGATGCAATGGTAATCGGAGAGAATTATTTAAAGCACATGAAATTTATAGAAGACGCAACCGTGAGGGGTGACTTTGAAATTCATAATACTGATTTATTGCCTGAAAATGTAAGGATGCTTGAAATAGAAGGCTATTATATTTCATGGATTTTTAGTGCTCAGTCTGTATATTGGGGAGATGCTGCAATTAAAAGAAAAGAAATAGACGAGGCAATTCGATTAGCGGAAGAAAACAGGAAAAAGGAAAAACAAGAAAATAAAAAATGGTATCAATTACAATCATGGAGATAGAATTCGATATTGAAATTAAGAAGTGTTGCATTTGTGGAGAACACGCAACAGAAAAACATATGTCAATAATCGGACAAATTCCTTTTTATGTTTGTGATTTTCATTATAAAAATACAAGTGTTTGTTTGGGATGGGATTCTACAATTAAAATGAATAGAATAGGATTAATTGATATAAACGGTAATTGGTTATGACAATCAAAGGTTTTTATCATATCTGCATGATTAATCACTGGCAGGAGATTGTAAACATCCAGCTCGATTGCATGATTAAATCCGGTCTATATGATAAATCTGAGTGTATCTATGTCGGTGCAGTCGGAAGCATACAGGAATATGAGAAGATGAAAAAATTAAGCCATCGTTATAAAAAATTAATTCTATCAGTTTATGATACCAATCTTCTCAGATATGAGTTCCTTACACTAAATCAGCTCTGGGTGCACGCTTGTAAAGACCGTAAATTCTTTGGATTTTATATACATACGAAAGGAGTGAGTTTTCCGGGTAATGAAGGTGGGAAATACTGGCTTGATTATATGAATTATTATAACCTGACAACATGGGACGAAGCACGTAAGAAACTATTCGAGGGTTACGATATTTGCGGGGTGAAACTCAGAACAGATCAGGATTCACCGGCTTACAAACTTCACTATTCAGGTAATTTCTGGTGGTTTGATTCGATCTATATCCGTTCTTTACGTTGTCCGTTATTTATGAACCAGCGGGATAGGTTTGAAGCTGAAATGTGGATCGGAACCGGAAAACCAAAAGTAGCTGTATTGTGTCACGAGTTTGTTGATTATAATACGAAAGGGAAATTTAAACTATTTAATACGCGTAAAGTGAAAAACATTATTGTGCATTCTCTATGTTGGAACCTCCCGTCTGAGGTAGAAAAGACAACCCTACTAATTTACGAACAAAACGGCGGAGTCCAGTTTAAACATTATATCTGTGATCTTGGATTCCCTCTTTTAGTCGGCGATCAGATCCCGGATAACATTCCGAAAGCAATCAGGATAAATACAGATCGATTGAAAGAGATTTGCCGGAAGTTCGGATCAACTTATATACGGCTGGAAAATATCGGTGTTAGTCAGAATTGGACTCAGATAATTAACCATTGCCAACTTAAAGACGAAGATATAATTATCGGGGCCGACCCGGATGAGCGTACTATGGATAACAACTGGATAAATGCAATGTCTCTAGCTTTGGAGCAACCGAATGTCGGAATGGCTACACTTATGATGTCTGAACAGTCTAAAGTGCTTCATAACTGGCAGCATTTTGACCGTACCATTTGCGGTGTACGAATGGTAGATATTGTCGGCTCTATTAACTGGGCAATGATCGGATTTAACGGGAAATTTACCAAAGCAATGGGTGACGTTCCCTTCCCGACAACTCACCCCATATACGGATATATAGAGCATTTTGTCAGGGAGGCACTAAAGAACACAGGTTACAAGGCTCTTTTCCTTCCAGATCACCGGGTTCTTCATACCGATTATGAACTTGGAAATAGTGAGGGATCTTCACGGCTGTTAAGAGAGTGGAAAAACTTTATAATTTTCGGTGACATTCATCAAAGAGTAAACCAACAAATGATTAAAAAATATGGACAAATCAGTTTCGGACAATTCCTTGAGCTTAGAAAAAAAGGAATACTGTAATATCGAATGTATCTGCAAAGTTTGCGGGAAGCATTTTAAGTCAAGTGTTTATTTTGAAACCTGCTCAACTTGTTATATATGAAAATATTAAAAGTTATTAATGGATGTTATATTTTGAAAATTCATAATATATACATATTCTGTTCATCTTATAGTAACGGGATGGGATGGTTTAGAATTTTCGGATATGGTATTGCATGGAAAAATTTAAGTAAACATAGTTATCTATTTTCTGAAAGATATGGTTATAAAAAAACATACAGATTATTTAATTGGAGTTTTAAATTTTTAATAGCAAAAAAATGGCGATCTTAATCACAGGCGCAGCAGGTTTTATAGGTAGTAACCTTTGTAACTACTTTGAGAAAAACAATATTGATTATATCGGTGTTGACTCCCTGAAATTTGGGTATGTCAAAAATCTTAATAATCCTTCAAAACTTATTCAAAAAGGATTTGAACATCTAAGCGAAGATTTCTTAAAACAGTTTGATGTCCTGATTCATTTGGCTTGTGATAATATTATCTATTCGCAGGATCACTGTTTAGAATCATTCAAAACAAATGCCTTTAATACTTTTATGCTGTTTAAGAAATTTAAGGGTAAAATCATTTATACCTCGACCTGCAGCGTATATGGTCAGTCAGATGTTATCCCGACCCCTGAAGATGCTGAAATAAGAGTAAACGGTGTTTACGATCAGAGTAAGTATTTATCGGAAATGTATCTGCAATTTCGAGGCAATCAAACCACATTGAGGCTGTCAAATGTTTATGGCCGCAACCAAAGACCGGATCATGTCTTTTCAGGTGTTATCGGTAAACTAATCGGAAATGCTTTAAAAAAAAAACCCTTTACGATTATCGGAGACGGGAAAGCCACAAGGGACTACACATATATTGACGACGTGATTGAGGCAATTGTAAAGGCTATTAACCTCTCACCGATTGAATGTGCTGTGAATATTGCAACCGGAAAAGAAGCGAATGCGATTGTACTTGCTTCAATAATATCTGAGCTTACAGGCTGTGAATATAGATTAAGACGTATTCAAGAACGTTCTATTGACACAATAAACCGCCGCTGTCTGGATATTTCACTCGCTAAACGATTACTTGACTGGGAGCCAAAAACAGAATTATATAACGGGATTGCACGAACAATTAAAGAGTATGAATGATAAAGAACTGCCATTGATGCCAGAAGATAAAAATAACATTTTGTTGTTTCATCCGAATATCCCGCCAAACGCAGGGGCAGAAATTAGCAAGATATTACAAACAAGATGGATCGGTCAGGGTGCAAAAGTTGATAAATTTGAAAAAGAGTTTAGCAAAAAGTTTTGTTCTGATCTGCCCTGTGTGGCCGTTAATTCCGGTACTTCTGCACTTCATTTAGCTTATATACTTTCAGATATTAACAAAGGTGACGAAGTTATCTGTCCGGTGTTCACGTGTACAGCTACAAATATCCCTTTACTTTACTTAAAAGCCAAAATAGTCTTTGCAGATATTGACCCGGAAACAATGAACATTTCAGTTGAGGACGTTGCAAGGAAAATCACAGATAAGACTAAAGCAATCGTTTGCGTTCATTATGGAGGGCTACCTTGTGATATGGATGAATTAAGAGCATTTGGGATTCCAATAATCCAGGATAGTGCACACGCTTTAGGGGCAAAATACAGAGGGGATGAACTGACTAAATTATCTGAATTTTCGATATATTCATTCCAGGCAATAAAGCATATCACAACAGCAGACGGCGGGATGCTGATAGTTAACTCTTTCGAGTGCCAATGTGATTATAAAAAAGCAAAACGTATCCGCTGGTTTGGTATTGATCGGGAGGCAAAACAAAAAGGAGTTTGGGAAAATGATATTACTGAAATAGGATATAAATATCAAATGACAGATTTAGCTGCAACCCTGGGGCTGGAAGGATTAAAGACTTTTGATGAAATACTGACCTGGCGTAAAATACTTTTACAACATTATTGGTTTTTACTTCGCAACACTCCCGGAATAAAATGTATCGGTACGGGTGCTAAAGACGTTGATCATGCGGCTTGGTTGTGTACTATCTTTGCAGAACGACGTGACGACCTGATAATGAAACTAAGGGAAAACGGGATTGAATCCGGAAAAATCCATTACCGGAATGACAGGTATAAAATATTTGAACAATTTAAAGGAGATTTTCCGAACATGGATAAAGTTGATGACAAATACATGGTCTTGCCATTGCATCCAAAGATAACTATTGGTGATGTTTCCAGGGTATGTCAAGTCATTAATTCAGGATGGTAATTTTGATAATTAAATATTAAATATTAAATTTGTATAACTTTAGTAGTGCGAAGGGTTTTATTCATTGAATTATGGAAAGTTTATTGATTCTTTTAAAAATCAATTGGTGGAGGGTGTGAAATTGCCAAATGCGCCCCTATGTCTCTGAGAAATCAGAGGCATTTTTATTAAAAACATTTACTACCCTTTACAGTAAATCCCTGTCTATTTTTTATCTCAATAAAAAAATTATTAGTATTTAGTCTAAATTAACGCTTCAAATGCTTGCGTTTTAATTTCTGCATTTAGACCTTTATAGCGGTTTTTTGATTTGCAGTCATAAAAACGTTATTGAATGGATAATTTAGTATGGTCATGTTCAACAGCTCTTAACCAGGCGGACAAACCGTCCTGCGCTTTAGAGTATGGTAATAAAATCGTGGCCGTTGCCTTCATGAAAGAAGGAGGAACATTCACAGTCGCAACCGATTACCCGACTAAGGCGGAGTTTGCTACGGCAATAGCCAATGGCAACATCACTTACTTTAGCGGAATTTCAAACGGAACAAGAGCCAAACAGGGCGGAGCCGAACAATCAGGAGACGATACCGTTTCAGGTTTAACCGAACAACAGGACGGTATTTACCGTGTTTCTGGAAGGGTTAAACAGATTAACGAAGCTGTATCTCGTGCGTTTGAGGAGCTTCGCAGGTACGACCAGTTAAGGGCATGGGTCTTTACCGATAAAAATTATGCTTTCGGAGGTGCGACCGGATATAAGACAAAACTAAATGCAGACCTTAAATTGTTTGAGGGGCAGAATGTGCGTCCATATATCCCGTTCTTCTTTGACTTTATGGATGTCGGTTATGACCGTGCCGGCTATGATGCTGACTATGATATTTTAACAAATCCGTAAATGAAATTAACTGATGTTGAAATATTAAAACTTCTTAATGAGCCCCGAAATGAGGATGCTATCGCTCGCGGGGCTTCATTACAGAAACAACACAAAATTCATATTACCGGGGATGGAACCGGGTATTTATCCATTATTAAGAAAGTCGAAGGATACGAAAGCAACGAAGATTACCTGAATGTAAAAAAACAGATCGCAAAACCCTCAACAATTCTGATCACTTCAACAATTATTGACAATCTTAACCGCTGGACATCGGCTCAGGGCACAGTTAAGAAAGTAGATTTTAAAGATCCTGAGAAAAATAAGAATTTTGAACTCGTTCTGGATAAGGTCTGGAATAACAACTCATTTGACAATTTTATTAACTCATTTTATAAAGAAGCCATTTACCAGCAGTTTAACGGGTTTATGGTTGTTACTAAGCCAAAGGTAAACATCGAAGAAGGTGTACAGATTAAAGAGGGAGTTATTAAACAATACGATCCTGCGAAAGCCTTAGACCCGTACCTGATATTTATATCAATTTCTGACATCAAAGATTATTATTTGACAGGTGATAAAGTCGAATATCTTATTATTAAACTCGATAAAGAAAATAAAAAATACAGAGTTATTGACGATGCCTTTGATCGTGTGGTTAATTATGGGGACGGAGAGTTTACAAACGAAAGCGAACCGATACCGAATAAACTTGGTTATGTCCCCGCACGAAAAATCACAAATATTGATGAAAGCCTTTTGGACTGCCAGGTTAAAACTTCCCCTATAAACCATATCATACCGGCCCTTGATCGTTATCTTAGTTGTGATTGCGATGCAAGGATGCAGATGATAAAACACAATTATCCGAAGCTGGCTATTGTCACCCGGGAATGTCTTCAATGCAGCGGGTCAGGTAAAATACTCGACACTCAAACTTATAACGATGCTATTGAGCATTTCATTATTTGCAATACCTGTAATGGGTCAGGCAAAGAAATACCTATCAGCCGTGATGGGGTTATCGGTCTGCCCTCTTCGCTCTTAGACGGTGACACGCCTTATCCGGGTGCTCCTGCTACGTACATTACACCAGATATTGAAAGCCTTAAACTTGCTTTAGAGGACTTAGAGAAACAACGCAAAGATATTCTATATGCCGGAACCGGAGACAAAACCCTGATACAGGAGAACCTCCAGACTGCAACTGAAAATATGATTAACTCCCGAAGCCTTGAAGACAGGATTGCAGAGATAAGTAGAATGACTGAGGAATTTGAAACGTTCCTAAAAAAAGCAATCAAAGAGATGCATGAAGATTTTGCGGTTATCTCGGATTATTCGATTGTCGTAAAATATGGAAAGAAAATCAGTTTAAAAGGCGAAGCGGAAATCCTTAGTGAAATTAAACAATCGAAAGAAAACGGGATGAACCGGACATTTATTCAATCTCTTTATTTAGACTTAATCTATATAAAGAATAAGAACAACGAAAACGAACTAAAGAGACAGATACTCTTAAATGATATTGAGCCTTTTGCGGGATATACGGTTGACGAGATACTGAAATTTAAAGAGTTCATCAGTGACAGGGATCTGAAACTAAAGATAAATTTTGAGGCATTGATAGATAGATTTGAAAGCGAACAGGACACCCCGGTAGAGTTCTTATATAGTTCAGAAACTTACAAAAAAGACATCCAGGTAATAAAAGAAAAACTTTATACCTACGTTGACGAAATTGAAACTAAAGAAGAACCAAAAATTGAACCAGAATTAATCTCCGTTCCAACGGAATAAAATAACGATTATGAAATACTTTGTATTAAAAAAAGATTCAAAAGATGTTCATTCTATTGAGGAGCGTCTATGGCCTTTTGTTCTAAAGAATGAAAAGGTAGTTATTGAGACCAATTCTCTTGGTATTCCTGTTTCAGAGTTAAAGATTCAGGAACCTCCGGTTATTAAAGAAACGCCGGATTATTTCGCAGAGGGAAAAGTTGAAGTAAAACCAAAACCGGAGCCGAAACTTATCCCAAAAGTCGAACCGATATTAAAACCGCAACCGGATTTCAACCAGTTTGAGCCGCTGAAAGAGGAAAAGATCAAAGCGATAATTGATAAGAAACTGGGAATTAAAAAACCGGAAAAGAAAGTCGAACCCGTAAAACCCGTAAAAAATGAAAATTCAAGAAATACAAGCAAACGGAAAACCCCGGTGGGGAAGCGTTCAAGAGGTAAGTAAGGAGGTCTGGAATAAACTCCAGAAGATGGATAAAAAGAACCCTCAGAGACGTTCCCGTTGGGTGTTGGTTGCTGAGCCAGCCCCGGAAAACGTGGAGGTGACTGTTATTACTAATAACGAATTGAAAATTGAAACAATAAAACCAAAAAAACGAAAAAATGGCAAATGAAGACGTAACCCTCATTAGCGGGTTGTTTAATATTGAACCGGAAATTGTCGAGGCATCAATTAAAGATGGTGCACTCGGTGCTCGGATAGTGGATTCATTGACTAAGAAAAACCTGTTTGACGCTAAGTCAAAAAAGATTCTGGACATTGAATCGTTTAAACAAAATTTTAAAGCTGAGATAACGAATAGTTATTTTAATGAGTTAGTTGAAAACTCAAAAAAAGGTGACGTCCCTACGGAACTTTATAAGAATATTAAAGGGGCAGCACTTCAACAGAAAGAAAAAGAATACGCAAAAAAATTTGATATTGCTGAGTATTCAAATCTCGACGACCTGGTGGATAAGGTAGCAAGTAAAACGACTGCAAACGGGAAACCAATACCTGAATATGAAAAAAAGATTCATGACCTCCAGGAGATCAACTTAAAACTGGTTAAGGAGAAAGACGAAGCCTTAAGCACTGTAGAAACCAAATACAAGAGTTTAGCTCTTGACCGGGAGAAACAGGATGCTTTCAGGCAGATACCTATTAACCTTGCAAAGTTTAAGGATACGGAAGTCGAAGAAGCGAAAAAAAGAATACAGAAAGTTGTTTTAAGTGTTTTCGAGAACGATTATGCACTGGATTTTGACGAAAAACAACGTCCGGTAGTAAAGGATAAAGCGGGGGTAGTACAAAAGAACTCTGCAACCCTTGAACCGCTAAGCGTTTCGGAAGTTATGACAAACGTCGCTAAATATAGCGGCATTGATTTACGCAGTCCTGACACTGGGGGGCAGGGTGGTCAATCCTCTAGATCAAGTGAAGCCATCTTTACAAATTACGAGGAGTTTAAATCTTGGTGTAAGTCGAAAAATATTGATGAATACAGCAAGGAAGCTCTCGCAGCGTGGAAGAAGGCAGGAATTAAATAATTAAATGGCATACTATTCAGAAACCGTTTTACTCAACGCACTTGCGGAGTTAAACGAAATGTCTAATAAGGATATGAGGGCCCCAAACTATGGAGCAACCAAAACCTTCAATAAATATAAACGCAACGTAATTCTTAATTACGATGAATTTGCGCTTGTCAGAAATCAAAGCGAGTTGCAAACCAAACAGATTGACTATATGATGAGGGATGCTGGTACAGTCAACTCCAGCCGTTCAGCTTCATTGGCCGGTCGTCTTGGCCTTTCAAATCGCGACACTCTCACATTTACGATTAACTCTCGTGAATATACTTTGTCTTATGAAAATATTAAGGATAACACACAGGGAGCGAAGATGCTCGCAAATCAGATCCTTAATGCCCGTTTGGACATCGGGGCAACTGTTGAAACTGCTGCGGTTGCAAAACTTGAAACATGGAAAAATACTACACAGGGAAGCCGTACACTCGGTACGTGGGATGCTGGTGCAAGTGTCGAAGAGTTTGCAATAGCAAATAAAACCGACTATTATAATTACATACGTTCCGAGATGGGATGTCTTGATTATAATGGATTATTTCAGGAAGTTCATACATCGAACCTTGAAGCATTGAGATTTTATCAACTTGCACAGGGCGTAGGGAATTCCTCAAATCTTCAGTTCCAGTATCCTGATTTTGACCTCGAACTTTCTTCGTCAATCACAAACGCATCGGATTATTTCGGTACTTCTTATGTCGTGCCGGCTGCTTCGATTGCATCAGTTGATTGGATACCGCAGAAATTCCGCGATCCCGATCTGGATGAACATGGTATTTGGGGATTCAAAAACATCCCTGATCCATTCGGAATTTTTGACAGGATAGGAGTTGCTCTTTATAAGACGGTGGCAGATTATTCATCTTCCGGGGGTACAACTCAGGATGTAGTATGGATATTTGAAATGTCTGTTGATACTGCATTGTTTGTACCGACACTGACAACCGGAAAAATTGTTAATAAATTTGGATTAACTCTTGCATAAACAGGGAGGGGGCAAGTCCCCCTTTCTTTTAATTTTATGAATATTCTTGTAAACTTAACAAAAGAGTTCCGGGGGTGTGGATTTTACAGGCTTTATCAGCCTCACTTTGATCTTGCAAAAAAGAAACTGACAACAGTAACTTTAAATAGCGGACTTTGGAAAGCGGATAAAGTACCAATGACAGATGAAGAGGTTAAAAAGTTTGATATTATCATTTGGCATAAAGGGTTCTTTGATATTAATGACATACGCAGGGCAAAACGACTGGGAGTTATAACCATTGCAGATTTTGACGACCATTGGATACTTGATCCGGGTCACACGCTGAGAGAAAGTTACCGGAAAGAAAACACGTCGGCAAAACTTCATAGATTGCTTTTAGAAGCGGATTACGTGACTTGTACAACAGAGGATCTGGCAGATGAAATTTACTACTCAAATAAAAACGTTGAGGTACTGCCAAACGCAATGGATATGAGTTATCCGTTTACAAAAGTAGAAAGACAGAAAGAGGATAAGTTTGTATTCGGGTATTTAGGAGGTCACTTTCATTTAAATGATGTGCGATTATTAAGAGGTCTGCAAAAAGAGTTATCTGAGTTAAATGGTTACAATTTAAGGTTATTTGGTTACGATGGAACGTTTGTATATAATGAATATGCTTCAATCCTAAGTGACGGAGACCCAAAAAATCCGAATTTCTCAATCTATAAGGGGATGGATATTTTTGCTTATCCTCATTTTTACAACCTGATGGATTGCTCTCTGGTTCCTTTGACCGATAACCGCTTTAACCGCTTTAAGAGTGAACTGAAAATGATCGAAGCAGGGTTTTTTAAAAAGGCAGTGATTGTTTCTAATGTAAAACCCTATACAAATGTCATTAATAAAGATAACTGTTTAATAGTGAATGACCGCAAAGACTGGTCAAAATACTGTCAAACGTTAATTGAAAATCCGGAGTTGGCTAAAGAGTTAGGTGAAAATCTTTTTAAAAGTGTACAAGAATACTCAATTGATAATGTAAATAAAAAGCGTTTTCAATTTTACTCAGATGTACACAAAAAGCACAATATTAACAGCTCTATCGGGGCTTGTCGGTTGGAGGTCGTCAACTGATAGTAATTATTCAAGTATTCCTTACACGACTGCAAGCTCGAATTATTATGTGAATGACATCCCTGGGATTACCGTTGGATTATTGCAGCACGTAGCAAATGAGCAGAACGTTTGTGATTATGTTACAAGTGTACATGAGGCAGCAGGGATCAGAGTGATAGATCAGTTCTTAGCAAAACAGAAAAAAGACCTTAACACAAAAGAACTTTTATCAAACCTCACTTTAATTCAAAAATATAACGATTTAGATGACCAGATAACACAGTCCAGTAGATTTGTAGGATATATCATAACTCCCAGAGAGAGTAAATCAACAAGCGTTAAAATTACACAGATCGCTTTTTTATCGGTAGCGGCCCAGACCTTTACCGTTTATCTTTTTGACACTTCGCAGAAATCAGCAATACAAAGCAAATCGGTTATTACCAGTGGGGCGGATTCGGTAAACTGGACTGATCTAAATTGGGATATTGATTTTGACAGATACGCAGGGAGCGCAGGACAACGGTATCTGATCGGTTATTTTGAGGACGATCTTACATCGAATCTTTATGATGAAAACTGGACCGGGGCTTGTGCTTCGCAGTCTCGTAAAATATTCGGGCATTATGTTGGTGTTGCTCCTATCAGGTTCCTTTCCGGGACACTGAACGGTACGTATATACCACAATTACCTTATTTGGAAAGCTCTATTAATTGCCGCACTCCGGGTTTTAATCTTCGCCTTAACGTCAAATGTGATGTTACCCGTGTACTTGTTGATAATATTTCGATGTTCGCGGAGGCTGTGCAATACGAGATCGCAACTAAGATTTTAAAAGACGCTTTGACTGATTATGAACTAAAACCGACAACATCAGCAAAGAATAACAGGGATCGCTGGAGAGAGCTTTTAACCGAATATGATGGCAAATTAAATGGAGGTTTTACAGAGGGTCAGGAAAGCAGGTATATTCCCGGAATAATTGACAGATTGAGTATTGATTTTTCTAACTTGGACGCAGTATGTTTTAAGACACAAAAAAACCAAATACAGGCTGTAAAATGGCAGTAACTTTTGAGGAGTTCGTTAAGAGGGTCGAAGGGCTTGATAAGTGGCTTAAAAAAAATGAGGCTAAATACTTATTAAAGCACGATAAAGAGATTGTTGAGTTTTCAAACGAACAACTTTTAAAGGGTAAGAATATGAAGAATGAAACCATGCAAACAGGGTACTCAAAACAATACGGAAAGCGAAGGGTGAAAAAAGGATTACAAATAAAATATGTTGATTTGAAATTTACAGGCAAATACCAGGATACTAAGAAGCTCGTAAAATATAAATACGGGGTGGATATAAGAAGCGCAGCCGACTATGAGGCATACCTTAGAAGTTGTTATCCTGATCATGTTGGATTGAATGAAAAGAACGCCGAAATAATGGCGCAAATAATAAGCGAAGAGATCGCACCGGATATAAAAAACTATTTAACAAAATGAAATCAATAAAAATTGGTGAATCAGAAGTCAAAATTTGTGAACACGCAGGGGATATAAATTACTTACGGTTCGTGAAGTTTAAACAGCGGGCTCCTCAGTTCTGGGAGAAGATGGACAGCCCGTTATTTACAGTATATTTTGAGAAGTACATGGATTATCACAATCAGGGTAAACACGCACAGGCTTTAATGGTCTTGCATAACTATCAACAGGCTATTGATATTTCAAAAAATAGTATTGATGCCTGGGGGGAGTGTTTTGCACTTTTGGTTATTGAGACGGGTGAAGATGCAAAACTATGCCCTGATGACAGTGAGCTAAAAAATAAGCTCGAAAAGTTGACTTCGCAGGGCTTAACAGCAGAACAAGTAAAAGCGGAGGTAATAAATTTTATGAAAGCCTCTCCAGAGGTGTTCTCGGATCATCTGACACTATACGCCATAGCATCCATGACGCAAGAAACAGTAAGCTAAAGCATATAGTAACCAGATACGCAAAAATAGCCGAAAAAATAGCACGGGGAGAGGCAGTCGAACAAGAGTTAATTGAAGTTGAAAATATTGAAAAACAAATTGGTGACGACCCTTTAAATATAATGTTCTCTGAAAAAAAGGAAACGATCGTGAGTTACAAAGAGAAAGTAATGGAGATGGAACGGGATAAAGACGATTTTCTTTTTGCACTTGCAGGGAATAAAGGAGAAACGATTGAAACATTAAGTAAGAAAACACTAAGCGAGATATTAAGTTTTGCTGAACGAATAAACGAAGAAAATGGCAGACATCATTCTGAATCTTGGGGCGAAGAATCTTGACGGACTTAAAAAGTTGCTTCAAGAAATCCGTAAATATGTCGAAGAAATGCGGCGTATCATGGAAAAGACCGGCATGATAACAGAAGACGACGCAATTAAAGCTAAACGATTGACCGCTGAAATGATGCGAATTGAGAACGAAATTAAGAAACAGGAGAGGACAAAAAAGCGTATCGAAGAGATGGATTCACGGAGGGTAAATAAATTAAAAGAGGAGGTTGGAATAATCGGGAGCCTACAAAAAAAGATAAAAGAAGTTGAAAGTGCATGGAAGGGAGCGACTGATCAGGTCACTAAAGGGAAATTAAAAAATGAATTAATCGAATTACGCAAAGAACTTGATAAGGCCAAAGGAAGTACGAATACTTGGGGCAATGCTTTAGGATCGTTTCAGTTTAAGTTTAACGCTTTAGGAAATATCGCTGCAAATGTTTTAAAGAACATGACAAACGGGATGAAACAATTTGCAAGAGATTCGATAAGAACAGCTTTAGAAGTCGAAGGAGTGAAGGTTGCTTTTAATCGTTTGGATGATCCTACACTTTTAAATAATTTACGTAAAGTAGTTAATAGTACCGTTAGTGATATGAGGCTAATGCAATTGGCAATCAAAGCGAATAATTTTAAAGTTCCTATCGAACAAATTGCGGATTACTTAAAATTCTTAGATTTAAGAGCGGATCAAACAGGGGAAAATATTGAATCATTAGCAGAATCGTTTTTTACAGCGGTAGGAAAGCAAATGCCAAGATCATTAACAACAGTTGGGATATCAACAAAAAGATTCAATGAAGAATTAGACAAAACAAAAAATTTTACTGTTGCTTTAAATAATATCATTCAAGAAGAATTTACCCGGAGCGGTGGAAGTATAGATAAAGCAACTGATGCGGTCGAACAATATACAGCCACGATTGAAAACCTGAAAGCATCAGCCGGGAAATTTTTCTTTAAAAATATCTTAGATACCGAGGAATGGACTAACTTTTTTAAAGTTTTTAATGATGACAATATCAGTGGATGGAATAAATTTGTATCTGCTTTTAGTCAAAAACGAGCCGCCGGATTAGTAGGTGTTCAAGAAGATTTACAAGATACTTTAGATCAGGTAAAAAAATTCAGGCAGGGAATAGGGGCTCAATCTACACCTTTAATTTCAATAAATGAACTTGAATTTGATGTTAAAGAAATTGAGGATATTTTTAGTGAACTTAATAATGATATTTTTGAAGGTTTTCAGGAATACGGTGAAATGATGGATAAAGAAGATGCAGAGAATCATGAAACAAGAATTAGAAATGCCGAAAAATCTAAGGAAGAACGATTAAAGATAGAAAGGGAATTTAATGAAGATTTATTTAAATTAAAAATAGATGTTGCTGATGAATTTCATGAGTTTTTCTCGGATAGAATAGCAGAAATTGATAAAGAGAATTCAGATAGAATCCTTGACAATATTAAAAAAGAAAATAAGGAAACAAAAGAATCAGAGGACGCTAAACTTGCTATTAAAATGGCTGCCTTAGAGGCTATCGGAATGGCTTTGAATTATCTATCTGCAAGAAATAATGCTGCAATGGAAAGGGAATTAGCCAATACAAGTTTAACTGAAGAACAAAAAGACCAGATTAGAAAGAAGTATGCGAAGAAAGAACAAAATATTGCAGTCGGGCAGGCAGTTATCAATGGGGCAGTGAGTATAACTAAAGCAATATCAACTATCCCGTTCCCTGCTTCTTTAGTTGTGGCTGGAATATATGCAGCAATGACAGGTTTGGAAATAGCTATAATCAAAGCGCAGAAATTCGCCAAAGGTGGACGTATCGGTGGTCGCTCACATGATCAGGGAGGCACGCTGATTGAAGCCGAAAAAGATGAATTTATTGTCAACAAGAAATCAGCTAAAAAACATTTACCTATTTTGGAGGCAATCAACGCCGATGACCGATTAAGGATTGCAAATGCTTTCAACGTTGATAGACGGATTGAGGTTCATGCTGAAAGTAAATACACAAAGAAATTATATGAGCTGATGAAAAATAAAACATCTTCTTATGAAACACCTGAATTTTTTGTAATACAAAAAGGGACAACGGAATGGAAGTTAAGAAAAAATAACGGATTTAGTTTAAATTAAATGGCATACACTTATAAAATATCGTTTGACGGGAGTGTTTATCAAAATATAAACGTGCCAATGATTGAATCCGTTGGTAACTGGGTTACAAATACATTTATCTGGCGGGAGAAATTAAGCGAGGTAAAGATCAATAAGGCAAACAACCCGGCTATTTATACACAACTTGAGACCTGGTTCACCGATGCTACGAAATTCACAACCCGGATATATATTCAGGTACTTAAAAACGGTGTTCAGGAATCCCTTCACTGGTTTGGGATTAAATGGGGTGAGATTGACCAGGATAAAACATTTTATAAGGTAAGCCCGGAAATTTACGATGACTATGCAAATAAATTACTTCCATATCTGAAAAGTATTGAAGATTCAACATTTATTAATGATGCAGTTATTGAACTGGTAAACCAGGCAACAACGAATTACGATTATCTTGAAGACTGGGGACGAACGAATTTAGGAGATTTTATTAAAGATAAAATAGATAATGTTTCGGTAATTTCCGGGAGTGATGTTGTCAGCTCTATTCTTTTGGGTGATGCTTACGAAGATACAAGCACAGTTACCACGACTTACGGAATGTTGATTGACTATGTTACTTCCACGTATAGCGTCTTTAAATATGCAGTTGTAAATTTTGATAACAAGACATGGAATGAAATGACTATCGAAAGTATTTTTGAGATGCTCCGGGTTTTCCAGATTTATCCTTTCTTTGATTCAAACGGAAAGTTAAGATTTGAGCACCTGAAATTTTTTGAAGATAAATTAATTGATAATGCTGTCAGTATTTCACTTGAGCAAGTGGATGACAATTTTAAATATGAAGATAGTCAGTTGATTGTTTATGAAGAACTTAGTTTACAAACCGAAGAGGCTGAAACGGATGAAGATTGGGGAAAACTCCCGATAACTTATTCAGGGATTAGGAATAGAATTGACTCAACAGAACAGATTTATAGTCTTACAAACTGGTTTACAAATGCAAGTTATTTTAATACGAATTATGCTGACTTTACAAATTACTTTGTGATTTTTGCAGGATTTCAAAACCATGTGATGAACTGGTCAAATGTGGATATGTTGACTTTTACAGCGGCTAATCATTATCTGACTTTTACCGGAGGCAATGCAAATGAATGTGGAAGTAAAAATTTTAAATCATATAATACGGGGTTTACTTTAATTGCTAATGTAGTTTCAATTACCGGGAGTTTGGAAGTAAGTGTATATTCAAGAGCAACCGGGATTAATTCTGATGTAATAACATGGACTACAACCGGGGCAAAAAGTGAAACGCTTACTTTGATTGACGGAAACAAATCGGATAATTATCTTAAACTTCAATGGTCGGGAGGTCCTGGAAACTCTTTTGAAGGCTGGTTAAATCTTTACAATACTCCGGGCGGTGTATTTATTAATCCCTGGGCGGTTGGGAGTGCGAGTACAACCAATGTGATGAACGGGCCGTTTTCAAAAGCTAATATTTTGAATAGTTATTGGACTTACGGACGGGCAGCCAAAGCAGGTACAATGAACGGGAGCGCAAAGACTTTTGATTCGACTGCTTATAACCTTAACCGGGGGACACTGAAAAAATACTATGCAACCGTTCCAAATCCGCTTTTTGGACTTAATGACGGTACGCGTATCGGGAGGATAAAAAGCTGGAAGAGGGTAATTGATACAGGATATTTTGAATTAGACTTAAGTTATCAGGAGGACACATGAGAGGGCACAGCAGAAATAGGGATTTATATCTTGATAGAGGCGGCGTTAATGAAGTCAGCGCACAAGCTATAAAAGATGTTATTGATAGCCCTCCTGGAGGTGGTGATATGCTTAAATCTGTTTATGATCCTACGAATAAAGTTGCAGACGCTTTCAGTATGACAAACATGGTAGAGGGAACTACGAATAAAATATTAACCTCAACTGAAAGGACTAAATTATCAGGTATTGAAGCAGGGGCAAATAATTATGTTCATCCAGAAAGCCATTCGCCGACAATTATAAATCAAAGTGCTGCTTATCGGTTTGTTTCAGATACTGAAAAAGGAGAATGGAACGGGAAAACAGATTTAACAACTGTAAAAGCGGATACGGATATTGCAAGTGCAATTTCGCTGAAACATAGTAACTCACTGGATCATTCAAATAGTACCGATCACAGTCACGCAAATGCAGCAACCTTAGACAGTATTCAGGAAGCTTTAACAACTGCGTTAAAAGGACAATATGATGATGCTTACGGCCATTCTCTTGCTTCTCATGCGCCTACAAATGCACAGAAAAACAGTGATATTACTAAAGGGGAAATTGAAGCTAAATTAACGGGTGAGATATCAAGTCACACACACGCAGGCGGTGGGGGTGAAAATGAAGTGATAGTTTTAAAAACCGGAACAACAAATAACAATACCGTTAATTTAATAGATTGCACAGACCTTACATTTATTGCAACAGCAAGTAAAATCTATCTGATTGAGGCTTTTTTATTATGGGATGCTTCGGCTGCAACGGTAGGGATAAAAGCAACCCTTTCAGCAAGTGCGGCGGTTACTGACTTAGGAGGTCATTTTATTACAGATGCCGCCTCAGGGACTCCTGACAGTTCAAGTTTTAATGCCTCAGACGTGGTTACAACAACCTCCGCAAGTGCATTCACAACTAATAATTTTGGACATATCAGGGCTATTTTAGTAAATAGTTCAAGCTCGAATACAATTAAAGTAAGATTTGCAGCAGAGACAACAGGAACAATAACAATACAGG
>ERZ1292632.1454-Hain-H43-01um-R2-1454-length-22801-cov-11_pt1 | contig 22801 bp, 34 predicted proteins | sample MGYA00564407_ERZ1292632 | MGnify/ENA primary metagenome ERZ1292632 (study PRJEB36523, sample SAMEA6512637) | groundwater metagenome | collected 2019-01-08 | study: AquaDiva: Metagenomics assemblies of 32 groundwater samples | reverse complement strand
CATCAGTTACATTTTTTCTCGTTCCTGTAGATTTAATGTTTTTAGCGGTGGATTTCTCCGCTTCAAGTTGTTTCTGAACAGAAACAGCGTCGTAATCTGCAGAAATATAAACGGTTATCAACTCCGTATGTCTTCCCTTATGTTTCTCTAGTTCCGACAAAACTTCTTCAAGTTCGTCGCTGTCCATTGCCATAATTAATGGACAAAAGGTTCGTTTAAATAATTAATCTTGCATAAAATTTATAAGACGAGCCAACTTCGTGAAAAAATGTCAAGTCCTTTCAATAATGGTTTCAGATTGGGTTTGGAAACAGTGGTCGCAGGCAATTCATTTGATGTGAGAAGGAAAATGGAAGTTGCTGAAAAATTGTCAGAAAATATTTTCAACAGAGATTTAAAATATCACCTTGGATTTTTGGCGGCTCCAGCGATTTATACAGCCTTTTGCTTTTCAACAGTGGCATTGGCAACGTACTTGCTTTTAGAATATACAAAATAAAATGACAAATTTAAAGCAAAGATTAGGCGAATTTTACTAGGCTTTATGATTTACAATATACTCAAATAATTTTATGCGTTGCAATTAAATCTTTTTCAAATCTTCTCAAATTATTAGGAATTTTTTGCTTGGAAATCTCGCTCATCAAAGACAAACCTTTTTCTTTTTTCAATTTCCATACTTCGGAATTGAAATCCATCAAGTTTTCAATAACAGGATTTCTTTCAGGAGACGATTTTTCCCCCGTTTTTGGCCATTCGGCGGAATGCAAATCAATTCCTTTTTCAGAAGCGATAACTGAAGTCAATTGCGGAACAATCGGATAAAGCAAATATAAAATTCGTTCAAGAATGTAATGCAAAGCGTATCTTGCCGAAGCATTTTCTTCGTCGCTGAATTTTTTTTCGCTGTTGTAAACTCTTGCCTTGACGATTTCAAGATAATGCGACGCAAAATCTTCCCAGATAAATTCTCGCAATCTTTGTATCGGGCGGTAAAAATCGTAGACCTTGTAAAAATCGTCGCAGGAAGAAGTCATTGAATCTATTTCTTTGATGAACAAAGAATCAAGCTCGGTAATTTTAGGTTTCTTTTTTGGTTTTTCAAACAGCATTGCAAATTTTGAAATATTCAAGATTTTGTTCAAGGTTTTCAGTTCTCCTTTTATTTTATCTTTTGAGTAGCTCAAGTCTTGTTTCGATAAATCTCCCTCTTCCGCAGCCCAAAGTCTGAAAGCTTCCGCCCCGAAATCGCGAATTATTTCTTGCGGGTCAATTACATTCCCAAGAGATTTGGACATTTTTATTCCCTTGGCATCCAAAATATGATTGTGAATCCAAACATCTTCAAAAGGCATTTTCCCTGTTTGATAATAGCATCTCAACAAAGAATAATAAAGCCAAGTTCGGACAATTTCTTTCCCTTGAGGTCTCAAAGATGCAGGATAAGATTTTTTGAAAAAATTCTTGTCTTTGCTGAAATTCAAAACATTTAAAACGGAAATTGAGGAATCAAACCAAGTGTCTAGAACTCTCTCGTCGCCTTTCCAATCTTTGTCTTTAAAATCTGAAACAACGCCGATTCTTTTTCCGTCTTTGTAAACTTCGGCGTCCTTCGGAACTTTTTCGTGCCACGGCTGATAATATTTCCCGGGTTTTGGAATTGCAAAAATCTTTTTTCCGTTCTTATCTTCATGGAACCAAAGCGGAATTTCAGTGGCATAAAATCTTCTTCTTGAAATCGGCCAATCTATTGAAATCGAATCTATCCAATCGTCCAAAATTTTCTTTGACATCTTGGGAAAAAAATTCATTTCGCTGGAAAGTTTTTTTATTTTATTTTTGATATCAAGCTGCCTGACATAATATTCAGGCATTTCTATGAATTCAACTTCAACCTTGGACCTTTCTGAAATCGGAGTTCTGTGCAAAATTTTTTCCTGCTTAATCACTAAATTTTTTTTCTTTAATTCTTCAATGATTTTTTCTCTTGCTTCTTTGACTTTTAACCCGCTCAAAAAGCCGGCATGGGAATTCATTTTCCCGTCTTGGCTGATTGCAATCGTCGGCTTCAATTTCATCTCTCGGAAAAACTGAATGTCTGAAACATCTCCGGCAGAACACATCATAACCAATCCCGTTCCCTTTTCAATCTGCGCGAGCGGGTGCGCTTTTATTGGAACTTCTTTTCCAAATATGGGGCTTATTGCAGTTTTCCCATTGAGTTTTTTGTATCTCTTGTCGTCGGGATTAAAAATTACCATTCCGCAAGTGCAGATAAGTTCCGGTCTCGTCGTTCCAATCAAAATTTCTTCGCCCGTTTCCTTGACTTTCCATTTCACAAAATTAAACCACGATTCCTTGTCTTCGTATTCTATTTCAGAATCTGCGATTGTAGTTTTTAGCTTTGAATCCCAATTGTTTATTCTGGTATCCTCGTAGACAAATCCTTTTTTGAACAAGTCAATGAATGTTTCCTGAGTCAATTTTCTGTATTCTTCATCGTCGGTAAAGTAAACGCTTCCGATTTTGTCATTTTTTTCGTAGCTGCTGAAAGAAATGCCTAGTTTTGCGAAAGTATCGGTGGAAGTTGTTGAAGTTTCCTCCAAAAGTTTTTTGCAGTAATCTAGAAATTTTGCCCTTCCGATTATAAAAGGAGAAATGTTGAATTTCTTTTCAGCCCCGATTTCTATAGGCAAACCATTCCGGTCCAAACCTAACGGAAAGAGAACTTCAAAGCCCTTCATTCTTCGGTATCTTGCAAAAAAATCCATGTAGCAGTATGTCGTCGCATGTCCGATATGAATCGGGGCGTTGATGTACGGCGGAGGCGTATCTATCGAATAAATCTTCTTTTTTGTTTTCGGATTAAATTGAAATTTATTGCTTTTTTTCCATTCAGAAGTAATCTTTGATTCAATTTCAGTACTCCAGTTTTTTATGTCTTTAAGGTTAACAGCCATATCAGGAAAACAGCAGAGAAACTTTTAAATATTCTTCTTCAAAAGAAATAACATGGCAAACAGCAACCCTGTAAACCTCCCGTCAGGTTTTGGCGGTTTGGTAAGATTCAATGAAGAATATGATAGCAAATTTAACTTGAAACCTGTTCATGTAATAGTTTTCGTTTCTTTTGTTGTAGCCTTCAGAGTATTTCTGGGATTTTGGTATTAAGATGTTCCCGAACATAGATCCGAAAAAAATGCAGGCGATGATGAAGCAGATGGGAGTTTCCCAGGAAAATATTGATGCCTCGCGAGTCGTGATTGAAAAAACCGATGGCGGAAAGTTGATTATTGAAAATCCGTCGATTCAAAAAATAAAAATTCAGGGGCAGGAATCATTTCAAATTTCAGGTTCAGTCTCTGAAGAAGCAGAATCATTTTCCGAGGAAGATATTCAGACGATAGTTGAAAAAACCGGTGTCAGCAAGGAAGTCGCGAGGGAAACCTTGGAAAAAACCGGCGATTTGGCGGAAGCAATCTTGGAATTAAGCTAAATCTCCAAACTCATCAATAGACACGCCATATTTTTTTCCATATTCTATAATTTTTTCTCTAAATGGGCTATCTTTTGACATCAAATCAATCTGAGGACATAAAGCCAAAAGATATTTTATCCTCGTTTCAATATTTTGCGCAACGTCTGAAACACCAAAACTAAAATCAAAAAGTTCTCCGTCCCTTTCAAGATTTACAAGAAGGTCGAGTTCCTTAAGCACATTCGCAGGTTTCGGCAGATTTGCAAATCCGTTTCCCATGCAAGTCGGAGAACTTATTTTACTTAAACTTTTTCATTTATAAAGAAAGGTATAAAAATGCCGATATGCTCTATGATTATACTTCTAAAATATTAGAAAACTTGCATGGAAGATATAATTCAGGAAAAAATCAGCGCCGACCATTTGTTGTATGTCAGTCTAAAGTACACTAAAACTTGCGATGTAATAGTCAATCTGATTCTTCGTTGGAGAAAGATGATTGAGACAAGCATCGACGAACTTTTGAAGCACGCAAAAAAGAAAAAAAAGATTTCATCCGTTCCTGCAAATCCGACGCAAAAGATAGAAGAGATAAGAAAACTTTTCAAGAAGGATAAAAATTTCATAAAAGTAATTGATGATTATGAAATGTTCAGAAAAATAGAAGAATTAAGAAAGGAAAGAATAGGGGAATTCAGAAAAAATGTCACCTTGAAAGTTATGTACAGGGGCGAGGAAGTGAACATAAATCTGGACCAGTTGAAAATTTACGCCGAACAGTTGGAAAAATTTATAAGTACGACGAAACAATTCCTTTTAAGCTAAGAAGTTCTCTTCTGGTGATAAAAAATGAGAAGGATAATTGTTATAACATCGGGCAAAGGCGGAGTTGGAAAAACGACGACTGCGATAAATCTCGGCGCTGCAATTAATCATTTCGGACAGGAAGTTTTGATTGTCGATGGAAACTTGACGACGCCGAATATCGGGATTCACCTCGGTTCTCCGGAAGTTCCGATAAATTTAAATCACGTTCTTTCAAAAAAAGCGGAAATGTTTGAAGCGGTTTATCAACACGATTCAGGAATAAAAATAATCCCGTCGTCTCTTTCTCTGAAAGAGTTAAGAAGAATAAAACCTGAAAGATTGAAAGACTACAAAAAAGATTTTGGAAAAATTTGCGACTGGGTTATAGTTGATTCCGCCGCAGGTTTGGGTCTTGAGGCGCTTTCGGCAATTAATCTTGCAGATGAGTTGATAATCGTCACAAATCCTGAAATGCCTGCAATAACCGATGCGTTGAAAACTGTAAAACTTGCTCAAGAAATGAGAAAGCCAGTTACGGGAGTCATAATAACCAAAGTAAGAAAAGACGATATTGAAATGCATCCCGACGTCGTGAAAGAAATGCTTGAGGTTCCAGTTTTGGGAATGGTCCCATATGATTTATCAGTTTCAGAATCTTTGAATATGAGAGATGCGGTTGTTCACACTCATCCAAAATCGGCGCCTGCAAGAGCCTACAAAGAAATTGCATCAAGACTTTTGAACATCCCATATGACTCAAAGCAAGACAAAGAAACAATGCTTGAAAAAGTTTTCAAAAAATTGAGATGGATGAATAAGTTTAATGTAAAATAATTCTTCGTTCGCCATTTGGTTCGCTTTTATTTGAGAAATTTATTTGTCATTAAAAAATTAAAATAAATAATTATAAAGACCTGTATGAGAACAATTTCATGCCGCATATTCATGAAAAGATTGATTTTACCGCGGAAGTTTTCATCGTATTCAGCAATAAAGTTCTCCTAAGAAAACACGACAAATACAAAAAATGGTTGAGTGTCGGCGGACATATAGAATTGGATGAAGATCCAAATAATGCCGCGATTAGAGAAGCTAAAGAAGAAGTTGGGTTGGAGATTGAATTATCTGGTGGAATTTTTAATCCGCCAAAAGAGGGTTATAAAGAATTAATCCCTCCAAAATTCATGAATATTCATGATATTAACGAAAATCATAAACATATTACCTTGGTTTATTTCGCAAAATCGCAGACAAATAAATTGAATTTATCTCAGGAAGAACTGAGTGAAGAATGCAAATGGTTTTCTTGGGAAGAACTTATGCAAAACAGCCACGGAATTGATGAACATATCAGAAAGTACGCAATGACTGCGCTTTACGAATTAAAAGAAAATTAATTATGGCTCCGCCGATTTTAAAGAAATGATAATTGGGAAAATTTAAGTGGAATTAATAATAATATAACTTCAAGTTTACCATTAGCACTTTGCTTCTGCAGGGTGGGTGGGCGGAGAATTACTTTTAGTGGATTTTTGAACCAACTTCAATATCGCTTTCGGGGGAAATCAAAACAACTTTCTCGTCGTCTTTGTCGGAAGCGGCTAAAAGCATTCCCTGGCTTTCAATTCCACGAAGCATTCTTGGCTTCAAATTTGCAAAAACAATAATCTTTTTTCCCTTCAAATCTTCTTTTGAATAATATTTTTTTATTCCGGCGCAAAGAGTTCTTTTGCCGAGTTCTTTTCCCAAATCAACTTGAATTTTGTAAAGTTTATCCGCACCTTCAATGTCTTCAATCTTCAAAATTTTGCCAACTCGCAAATCCAATTTTTCCCAGTCGGAATAATCAACTTGTTCCATGAAATCATAATTTCAGAAAAGCTTAAAAATCTTTTCAAAGAAAGAAAATTATTATGAATGAAACGGTTGAGAAGGATTTGGAAAATCTGGTAGAAGTCTTAAGGGCAAGCGTCCCGGAATTAAAACAAATAGGTGTATTTGGAAGTTACAATAATGGAAATTGGAATCCTCCAAAATCAGATGTAGATATTTTTGTTTTGACGAATGATGAAAGATATTCCTCTCTTGATGCAGAATGTCCAACAAGATTCATTCCAGATAATTTACACAGGCTTGATTTGAGGCTAAAAGTGGAAAAAATGTTTCCGGAATGCTATCGAAAGGGATTTAGCCTGAGTATTTACAGCAAAAAGGATATTCAAACAATGTTAAGCTATTCTGAAGGCGGTAGATTATTGGCAAAAAATCTGTTAAACGGCAGGCTTATTTATTCAAATCAATCTTCTTGAACAACGGCTCCGCCTTTTTGATTTTGTCGCCTTTGAAAATCTTGACGATTTTCTCGGAAGTTTCAGGCATGAATGGGGCAAGATAAAAATTTATTTTCCTTATCGCTTCAACCAAAACATAAAGCATTCTCTTATCTTTAGTTTCCCATATTTTATTCTCTTGAATATATTCATTGCAAAAATCAATGAAGGCAAAAATTTCGTTCAACGCTTTATCTAATTCAAATTTCTCAAGATATTCTTCTACAGCAGAAGAAGTCACCTCAAAAAAAATCTGAGGATATGATAAAAGAAGAGGGAATTCTTCCCCAGGTTCAACTTGTAAGGATTTATTCTTTTTTCTTTTCAAGAAGTGTAGAATCTCTTTATCCGAAATTTCTATAGTTCCACGTTCAAGTTTACCTTCCCGTAACAATTTTTTACGTTCCCCATCTAAACTAATTTTGCTTTCAAATTTCTCAAGCCCATACTTCTCCGCCAACGCCGAAACTCTTGAAACAAGATTTCCAAGTTTGTCGGCCAATTCTCCATTGTGTCTTCTAATTAAAGCATCTTCAGAAAAATCCCCATCTTGTCCAAAAACAAAATTTCTTGCAACAAAATATCTCACGGAATCACTCCCGTATTTTTTAACCAAAACTAGGGGGGAAATTGCATTTCCAAGGGACTTGGATATTTTTCTTCCTTCAACCGTCAAAAATCCATTTATCAATATTGATTTTGGGGGTTTTATTCCTGCAGAAAAGAGCATTGCAGGCCAAATTACGCAGTGAAACCAAGAGTTATCAACACCCAAAAGTTGCACATCGGCAGGCCAAAATTTCTTGAATTTTTTGTTTGGCCAATCAATTCCGGTAATATAATTCAGCAAAGCATCAAACCAAACATAAGTTACATGGTCTTTGTCAAGCGGAAAGGGAATCCCCCACTTGAAATTTGTCCTTGTAATATTCAAATCTCTTATGCCTTCCCTAACTCTATTGATGATTTCATTTCTTCTTGAATGAGGGATTATAAAATCAGAGGTTTTGTCATAAAATTCTAAAAGTTGATTCTGGTATTTAGAAAGTCTGAAGAAATAGGCCTCTTCAGTGAATTGGATTATTTTTTTGTTTGGATGAAAAGGACATTTTCCATTAATTAAATCTTTTTCCGTATAATAGGCTTCACAACCAATACAATAGAGCCCAGAGTATTTTCCTTTGTAAATATCGCCTTTTTTATCTACAAGCTTAATGAATTCAATAACTTTTTCTTCGTGTTCCTTATCAGTTGTTCGGATGAATTTATCATAACTAAGATTTAAAGAATCCCATGCATTCTTAAATTCTTTAGACATTTCGCCAACGAATTTTTCAGGAGTTTTTCTAGCTTCCTTTGCACATTCCGCAATTTTCTGTCCGTACTCATCAGTCCCAGTAAGAAAAAAAACATCTTCCTTTCTTTGTCTATGCCATCTAGCAAGTATGTCTGCAATTATCTTTTGATAGGCGTGCCCTATATGGGGCTTCGCATTGACGTAATCAATGGCGGTTGTTACATAAAACTTTTTCTTCATGGTTTCCAAAACTAATGGAAATATAAAAGGTTACCGCTGGAAAGGTTTTTAAGCAAATTTCTTTATGGAAGTCCTTATGAAAAATTTAATTGACTACGCAAAGTGCGTTAAGGAAAACAAGCTCGCATTAGTTGGATATCTGTCAATGTTTGGATTTGCAGGAACAATGTTTCTGGAGAAAGACATGCTATATCAAGTGTTTTATGCGGGACTATGGGCGAATCCAATCGGATACGGAATGATATTTAGTCAAGCTGGAATTCCAACTTTTGAAGCGTACAAAAGAACAAAAAGACATATCAAAAAACACGGAGAAGTTGATGAAAGATTTACAAAAATAATGGAAGAAGCATATTGTTTGGAAAAAGGCTACAAACTCGCAGTTAAAGAATGTCTTCTCGAAGGCGACCGAATAACATCGCAAATTATTTAAAGAAAATTGAATTGTTCTGATTATGTTCGGAAAAAAGGATTGCATAAGATGCGGGGAAAAAACAGGCAACAAACATAATTTCTGCCCAAATTGCGGAGTTCCGTTCAACGAAAAGAATTCAAAAAAGTCGGATTTGGGCATGCTTGGAGACAGCGACGAACAAGAAATGGAGATTGCAAATTCTCTTTTCGGCGGATTTGGGGGAAAGATGATGGGAAAAATGCTTGAGTCGGCAATGAAAATGCTTGAAAAAGAAATGCAGAAAGAAATGAAAAAATCCAAGCCAAAAACAAATCTGCAATTATTTGTAAATGGAAAAAAAGTTGACTTGGGAAATTACGCGCAAGATAATAAAATGGAAGAGGAAGAAATTTCGGTTGAAAAACTTCCAAATTCAGACTTGAAGGGTTTTTCAGATTTGAAGAAAAAAGAGCCTTCAACAAACATAAGGAGGCTTTCAAATAAAGTCGTTTACGAAGTTGACATGCCCGGAATTGATTCAGAAAAAGATTTGTCAATAGTAAAATTGGAAAACAGCATAGAGATAAAAGCAATGTCAAAAAACAAGGCGTACAGAAAAATAATTCCGATAGGACTTCCAATAAAAAATTACAATCTTTCTAAGGGGAAACTTGTTCTTGAGCTTGGCGTAAAGTAGTGAAAAAACTTTCTATGTCTTTCCAAGAATGCACCCTCGTCACATTTTCTTGCTGATGATTTTTATTCCATGGAGCGTCGTATAGGAGAGCTTCGGTTTCATTGAGATTTATCAGATGGTCCGGATTGTCTTCAACAAGAACTTTTGCTCCAATTTGCTTGCAGATATTCGCCTTGTTTGGCATCAAAGAATTTGTATAAGCGCTTCTTGAAAAATAAATTTCCAAAAACAAATTCGGAAAATTTCTATCAAGCCATTCTTCCGTAATGCGTCCCATCAATTCAGGTCGGGATGTAACAAGATATAAACTGTTTCCAGAATTTTTTATTTTTTCCAAAACCTCTCGTGAATGATTAATGGGTTCGGCATTCCACAAATCAAGACTTTCCATGAACTCTATGCTTTTTCTTTTCCCTTCATCAAAACCTATTCCTAAAATTTTGCTGAATGAAAAAGTGTGAAAATCATCTCTTGTCAAATTTGTTCCATAATTCTCATTATGAAATCTTACAAAAGTTCCTATAAAATCAACAAGAACGTCGTCGCAGTCAATGGCTATTTTCATATTATTCCAATTATAATGAGCCTGCAAGGATTTGAACCTTGGACCCCTGCCGTATCAGAGCAGTGCTCGTACCAGGCTGAGCTACAGGCTCATTTGACTGAACGAGATTAAAACGATTTAAAAAAGTTTGTAAACTCAAACTTTAAAAAGCAATTTTTTCTAAGATAAACATGACAAAAGGAATGTATAGTTACATAAAACAGGCTTGGAAAAAGCCGGATAAAAAAGTTTTAAGAGAAAGAATGATCGCATGGAGAAAAAGCTCCGCTTTCGAAAGAGTTGACAAGCCGTTAAGGTTGGATAGAGCAAGAGCTTTGGGTTACAAGGACAAAAAAGGATTTTCAATTTTAAGAGTAAGGTTGATGAGGGGCGGACACAAGCGTTCTCGTCCAAACAAAGGAAGAAGAACAAAAAGATTGCACACGAAAAAAAATCTCAAGATGAATTATCAATGGATTGCAGAACAAAGAGTCGCGAGAAAATATCCCAACCTTGAAGTTTTAAATTCATACTTAATTGGAAAAGACGGAGTTCATTATTTCTTTGAAGTTATTTTGGTTGACCCAGAAAGACCTGAGATAAAGAATGACAAAAATCTTTCATGGATTTCAAAAGACGCGAATTTGAAAAGGGTTTTCAGAGGATTGACTTCAGCGGCGAAGAAATCCAGAGGATTGAGGCATAAAGGTCCGGGATTGAAAGTGAGACCTTCCGCAAGAGCTAGAGGACATAAGGGAAAATAATTAATTCATTTTCTGATTTCTTTTTAGAATCACTTCAAGTTTCTTTTTCTTTGCATCGCGTTGAATTACTTTCAAACGCTCCTGTAAGTCCGGAAAATCAAAAAGATTCAATTCATCTGTAGCATCGCACAAATAATTTATCAAAGTTTCTATAAAAACAGGTTGATTGTCATCATAAGCTTGTCTGAGCAACGGGTCGGTTATTCTAAAAGTCAAACTAAAATCAAGTTCATTGATTCTAAGTGTGTATTTTTCATCGTCCATAAAAATCCAATTCTGAAAATACTATTTAAATTTATAGCCAAACTTTAAAAGTTTCTTTTTACCGAGCTGGCGAGGGAAACATGAAACTTTAAAAGTTTCTTTTTCTTAAAATAATTTGAGGTGTAAATTGCATTATAAAAAACTGGCTGAATTATATGAATCGTTGAATTCGACGACGAAGCGTTTGGAGAAAACGAGCATTCTTGCAAAATTTTTCAAGGAGTTGAGCGAAGCTGACAAAGATGTCCTTTATCTTTTGATGGGAGACATTTTTCCGGAATACGACGACAGAAAAATAGGAATAAGCAGTCAGCTTGCAATAAAGGCGATTGCAAAATCAACAGGAACGGAAAATTCTGAAGTCGTCCATGAATGGAAAAAAATTGGAGATTTGGGGAAAGTTGCCGAAGAACTTAAAAAAAGAAAAAAGCAATCGACGCTCTCGCATCACAATCTCACGACGGATAAGGTTCTGGAAAATTTGAGAAAACTTCCGGCGCTTGAGGGAAAAGGAACCGTTGATAAAAAATTATCTTTGATTATTGAGCTGTTGAATTCGGCGTCCCCGATTGAAGCGTTGTATTTGATTAGAACTTTGATTGGAGCTTTGAGAATTGGGATAAAAGAAAGCACGATAAGAGATTCCATGGCTCTTGCATTTTTTCCGTCGGAGGAAAAAGCGTTGGCGGCGAAAAAAATTCAGGATGCGATTGACAATTCAAACGATGTTTCGGAAGTTTTCGAAATGGTGAAGAAAAAAAATCTGAAGAATCTTGAAAAGATTTCCCTTGAAGTCGGCAAGCCGATAAAAGCGATGTTGGCAAAAAAAGCGAAGACGATTCATGAGGGATTTGAAGCCGTCGGGAAACCCTGCGCCGTTGAATACAAATACGACGGATTCAGAATGATAATACACAAAAAAGACGATAAGGTAATTCTCTTCACGAGAAGGCTTGAAAATGTGACAAAGCAATTTCCCGAAGTCGTTGACTATGTAAAAAAATACGTAGATGGAAAATCATTTATCTTGGATTCCGAGGCGGTTGGTTTTGACAAGAAAACAAAAAAATACACGCCATTCCAAAATATCAGCCAGAGAATAAGAAGGAAGTATGACATTGAAAAATTAAAGGATGAAATGCCCGTTGAAGTAAACGTCTTCGACATTCTTTACCACAATGGAAAATCTCTTTTGAATATGCCTTTCGAAAAAAGAACAGAGTTGTTGAGAAAAGTTGTTCAAAAGGTTCCTTACAAAATAATTCACGCCAAACAGATTATTACGGGCGATGAAAAAAAGGCGACAGAGTTTTACAAAAATGCATTGCATGATAATCAGGAAGGAATAATGATGAAAAATCTTCAGGCAATTTATCAGCCTGGAAGCAGAGTCGGACATATGCTGAAAGTAAAACCTGAAGAAAGAGATTATGATTTAGTCATCGTCGGCGGAGAATATGGAACCGGAAAAAGAAGCGGTTGGCTTTCAAGTTTTATTCTTGCATGTTATGATGAAAAAACACATAAATATCTTGAAGTTGGAAAAGTTGGAACGGGAATAAAAGAAAAATCTGAAGAAGGTTTGTCGTTCAACGAACTCACGGAAAAGTTGAAGCCGTATTTTGTAAAAGAGCATGGAAAAACTGTGGAGATAAAGCCAAAAATCATCGTCGCTGTGACATATCAGGAAGTTCAAAAATCTCCGACTTACAATTCCGGTTTTGCGTTGAGATTTCCGAGATTCACGGCATTGAGAAATGACAAGCCGTTGTCGGAAATAACGACATTGCAGGAAATGGAAAAAGACATAGAACATCAGAAGAAAAGAAATTACATGTATGGCTGATTAGAGAAGATTTTATAAATAATATTTCTTTTTAAGAAAGATGGGAAGAGGGTTGAGGTTAGTCTTATTTATTTCAGTATTATTTTTAAGTGTGCAATTTATTTCCGCAGATGTTTCTGTTTCTCCAACATCCGACACTGCAAATTTAAATGAAATTAAATCTTTTTCAGTAATAGTATCAAACACTTATACCGATGGAACCTTCCAAAATAATGGCACAGTAACGCAAATAGTATTCACATTACCAAGCGGATTATTGTTTGTCTCTGGAACAGATTCATCAAGTCCATCATCAACTTTCTCCAGTTCATCAAATACATTAACGTGGACAAATACGACTTACGTCGTAAATCTTAGCAGTCAAAGTACATTTTCGTTTTCCGCTAATGCAACATCTCTTGGAACATCTTCAATAAATGTAAACAGCACCTTGGCAAATGGTTCAATAATCACAAAAAGCATTTCATTAACAGTTTCCGATTCCTCCCCTCCAACAGTAAATTTAGTTTCTCCGGAAAATAACGCCGACGACACCGACGGAGTTTTAGTGTTCAGGTGTAACGCGACGGATAACATCGCAGTTAGTTCAATAAAACTTTCAATAACTTCCAACGGAAGTGAAATTTATTCAAACATTGCAAATTTCAGCGCGGCAGGTGCGCAAAGACAGGCGGAGTGGGATTATGCATTCAGCAATATCGGAACTTACAAGTGGAATTGTTTTGCAAATGACAGCGGTAGTAGTTCAGTATGGGGATCAAACAGAACCTTGACAATAAGTGCAATTTCCGCTTCATGTTCTCCAAATTGGGACTGTGATGAATCCGATTGGTCTGTTTGCGCAAATGACATTCAAACGAGAATTTGCAACGATTTGAATTCTTGTGGAAACAACGCAACAAAACCTGATGAAAGTCAAGCGTGCACTGACTCTCTTTCATGCACCTCCTCAGATTGGGAATGTGTTGGGGGATGGAACCCGAATGAATGCCCGCAAAATGGAACGCAAACAAGAACTTGCACAAAAACCAGCGCTTGCGAAGGTGAAAGCGGAAAACCGGACGCAAGCAGAACATGCACGCCTTCGGGAGGAAACGCATGGATATTCATCACGATAATTTTAGTTTTAATTTTTGGTGGCGGAGCGGCGGCGGCATTCTTCTATTTCAGAAATAGAAATTCAATGGAAGCAGTGCCTCAAGACAATTCCGGAAATCAACAACAGCAAGATTATGGTTATAGTTATCAATAAATATTAATCTATTTTTTGCAAAACATCTTTCCAAGAATTAACCATAACAATTAAGAAATTATTAATGGAAAAAATCGCGACTTTAATCTAACATTTAATTTCGGATTCCGCATTAATACTCTGCTTCTGCGGGACGGGTGGGCGAGCGACTTCGTGGTAGAGAAGAAAATATAATTATGGCTCGTGCGGGGTCGCGAGTTGGGGAAAGAAAATAATTGCGAGGCGAAACTTAAAAATCCCAGAGGATGCAAATTGTAAAAAGGATTTGGGCATCTAAAAACCTTTATAAATGAATTTTCTTTAAAAAGGGGATGACTAAGTCTGTAAGCACTTATCAAATTCAAAACATCGTTGCAACAGCGTCGCTGGAAAAGCCGATTCCTTTGATAAAATTGGCGAGAACGCAGCCGAATACAGAATATAATCCAAAAACATTTCCCGGATTGGTTTTAAGAGTTAAAGAGCCGAAATCGGCGGTTCTTGTTTTCTCATCTGGAAATCTTGTTTGCACGGGAACGAAATCAATCGCTCAAGTAAAAGAGGTTATTGATGTTGTTATAAAACAGCTTAGAAAAATAAATGTCAACGTAACAATAAAGCCGAAAATTACCGTCCAAAATATTGTCGCTTCAGGGACGATAGATTTGAAATTGAATCTTAATTTCCTCGCGCTTGAAATGGAAAATACGGAATATGAGCCCGAACAATTTCCAGGATTGGTTTACAAGCTCAACGAGCCGAATGCAACATTTCTTCTTTTCAGCAACGGCAAACTTGTTTGCACGGGAACGAAAAACAAGCAACAGCTTGAAGATTCAATGGAACAGCTTTTGAAAAATGTCAAAACGGCTTTGAAAAATTACGACAAATAATCATATGGAAGATTACGAAGAATTCTTGAAAGGAGTAAAGGAAGATTTTTACAAATCAATGGAAATGGCGGCGGATCCGAATTTAATGGCGGCGTTTAAAGATTTGGCGTATATTTCATTATGCGGCATTGGAAATTTCATGGAGGAAAATGGAATTGATTTGGAAAATCCGACGACTTTAAACGATTCAAAAAAGAAAGCTCTCGAAGAATTAATCCCTGAAATAAAGGAAATGAAATCTCTGCTTGAAGAAGCTCTTTCTCCAATCGGAATCCCGATTTCTTCTATAGAAAACTAATTATTTGAAAAAATATTTCAAATGCTCTTCTTCTGAAATCGGGTCAACAATGACATAATGCGAAATATTTATCTTAGATTTTGAATCTTGAGTTTTTCCAACTTTTTCATCTCCCAAATGGACTACATCAACAACTCTGTAAGAAAGATTTCTCCGACCGGTATTGAAAAGTTCACCTATTCTGGGAAGGGTATCACTTTCAAAAGTGGACCTCTGCCTAGAATGTTTAAAATATTCATCTCCAATCATATCCCTCTTTTCGCCTGAAGGAACGATACAATATTTAACCATAAAGTATCTGGAGAAGTCTGATTATTAAACATTTATGACATTTGAAATATATTATATTAAAATATCATTTCAGAATCTTTCTCACAACAAACTATAAAAATATCCCGTTTTTACTCTGCAAATGGAAGGGAAGTCAAAAGAGGAAATAATCATAGAAACGAAAAATTTCTTTGATTCTTATAAAAAAGAGATTGGAGATTCCTTGAGAAAAGGAAATAATGTGATTTATCTTGATTTCATGAATCTCTCGGAATTTTCAAGCAGGCTTTCCGACGAAATTCTTTCAAAACCCGAAGAAACTCTTGAGCTTATGGAATTGGCGATTGAAGAATCGGGTTTGGTTTCAGGCGTAAGAATAAGATTGTTTAATCTCCCGTTGGGGCAGGAAATGAAAGTCAGGAACATTCGTTCAAAACATCTTGACCATTTGGTGGTTATTGAAGGCATAATAAGGCAAGCTTCCGATGTTCGTCCAAGAGTTGTAAATGCAAAATTTGAATGCCCTTCATGTGGAACGGTCATAGCAGTATTGCAGATGGATAATAAATTTCACGAGCCGTCTCGTTGCTCTTGCGGAAGGCGTGGCGGATTTAAATTGATCAGCAAGGCAATGGTTGACACTCAAAGGCTTGTCATCGAAGAATCTCCGGAATCTCTGATGGGCGGAGAACAGCCGAAAAGAATAAATGTTTTTGTAAAAGAAGATTTGGTTGAGCCAAAGATGGAAGAGAAAACGACTCCCGGAAGCAGAGTAAAAGTCATCGGGGTTTTGAAGGAAGTTCCAGTTCCATTGTCAACAGGTGGTTTGTCGACGAGATTTGAATTGGCGATTGAAGCAAACAATTTAATTTCCATGGAAGAAACTTTTGAAGAGCTCGACATAAGCGAAGAAGATGAAAAAAAAATTCTTGAGCTTTCAAACGATTCTGCAATTTTCGACAATCTTGCAAAAAGCATAACGCCAAGCGTTTGGGGTTATGAAGAAATAAAAAAAGCGTTGGTTTTGCAGTTGTTTGGCGGTGTAAAAAAAATTCATAAGGACGGGCAAAAAAGCAGGGGAGATATACACATCCTTTTGATAGGCGATCCCGGAGTTGCAAAATCAGTAACGCTTGGATTCATGGCGGAAATTTCTCCGAAAGGAAGATATGTCGTCGGTAAATCTGCGTCGGGCGCGGGATTGACTGCAACTGTTGTCAGAGACGAATATCTTAAAGGTTGGAGTCTGGAAGCGGGAGCAATGGTTCTTGCAAACAAAGGTTTGGTTTGCATTGACGAACTTGAAAAAATGGATCCGCAAGATAGAAGTTCAATGCATGAAGCAATGGAGCAGCAGACAATTACAATTTCAAAAGCAAATGTTCAGGCAACATTGAGAGCAGAGACTTCGGTTTTGGCGGCTGCGAATCCAAAACTCGGAAGATTCAATCCATATGAACCCATAGCGCAACAAATTGATTTGCCTCCGACATTGATTAACAGATTTGATGTGATATTCACATTAAGAGATATTCCCGACAAAGACAAAGACAGAAGAATCGCAAGTCACGTTTTAAGCGAGCATATCAAGGAAGGAAAAGAGATGTTGATTCCAAGAGAATTATTTAGAAAATATATCGCCTACGCAAAACAAAAAGTAATTCCGAAAATATCAAAAGAAGCGGCAACGGAAATAGAAAATTTTTATGTTGAGTTGAGGAATCGTCCGGTTTCATCTCAAAGTGAGTTGAGGCCGATCCCAATTTCAGCGAGGCAATTGCAAGCGTTGATAAGAATGGCGGAGGCTTCGGCAAAAGTCAGATTGAGCAATGTAGTGACGAAAGATGATGCAAAAAGAGCGATTGATTTGCTTATGTATTTCTTGGAGAAAGTCGGATACGACCAAGAATCGAACACTTTTGACATTGACAAAATCTATACTGGAATGACATCTTCAAAGAGGGGAAAGGTTTTTGTAGTGAGAGACGCGATAAATAACTTGAGAGAAAAAATCGGTGAGTTGATTCCGCTGGAAGAAATAGAAAAGGAGTTGAAAGATAAACTTACTTCCGACGAAATAGGAGATTCAATAAAAGAATTAATTAAAAGCTCGCAGATTTTTGAGCCTCGTCCGGGATACTATCAAAAATTATAATAAAATGGCGGAAGAAAAAGACCAATTCAAAAGAAATGTCGCATTCAAGTTAAGAATTGGAGATGTGGCAAAAGGAAATCCGATAATTGAAAATGAAAGATTTCATTCCTTAGATTTGGAAGGCAAAAAGATTGTTCGAGTGAATGTCATTGGAAGCGTCGTTGACAAATATGAAAGCAACGGAGAAAAAAAGTTTTTATTCGTAACAATAGATGATGGTTCCGGACAAATCAAATTAAAAACATTCGGCGACGATATTTCAAAATTTTCATCGGTTTCACAAGGGCAAACCGTCGCTGTAATTGGTGTTTTAAGATTCTTCAATAATGAAGTCTATATCTCCCCGGAAATAGTAAGGGAGTTTGACCCAAAATATTTGCTCGTTAGAAAATTGGAACTTGAAAAAGGTTCGGTTAAATTGGAACCGAAGAATGAAAGTTTTTTAGCCATAAGGGATAAAATAATTGAGCTGATAAAAAATTCCGAAAGCGAGGGCGGAATAGATGCGGAAAAAATAAGTTCCTACACTAATTCTCCGTCGGAATTGATTGGGCAGGAAATTCAAAAACTTCTTGAAGAGGGAATAATTTTTGAGCCTCGTCCCGGAAGAGTCAGATGGTTGGGTTAAACAAAAAGACACCAAAACCAAAGTAAATCCTGACGGATTTAGCATCGCGGTTTCTTTTGTAAACTTCCCTTTTAATAAAAAGAAGAAATTAATTTGGAAAGATTTGACGGCGATTATCGTGGCAAGTTAAAGTTATCACTTCGCTTCTGTGGGGTGGGCGGGTGGGATAAAAAACTTACTTGCGTTTTTTTCTCTTCCAAATATTCCAATCGTTCTTGTTAAACCAGTAAGCAACTCCTATAAGAATCACGAGTCCTGCAAGTGAAATGGCAAACTTCATCCAGTCGTCGGTGAATCTCCAATACATTCCCGTTCCATAAACAATTATTCCGGTTCCGCCAAGCATCAATCCGGCTCCGACGATTTCAAGTCCGAAAATCATCGCTCCGGCGACAACAATTGCAATTCCCAACGGCAAAGCGGTCAAGAAAACTTTTTTGTAATATTTTTCCTGGGCGTTGTCCCATTCTTCCGTGCATGCAGTGTAATCATAAGAACAATATCCTCCGCCCAAAGGAACCGGTTTCGTCTCGCCTCTGGCATCGGTCACAAGTTGCGTGTTATTCGTCCAAGTTCCGCCCTCGCTGACGCAAACAGATTGATTGATTAAGTTCTCAGGACAATATTTGTTGTATTCGGGAGTTTCTCCATAAAGAGTTGAGATTCCATAAATCCCGACAAACAATGTCATTATAAAAATCGCGAATCCAAAAATCAAATTCTTCACTATACCTATTTGGAAACTCATAGGCAAATAAAGCGTAAAAGATTTATAAACTCTTTCTTTGATTTCCTCTCATGAGCGAATATGAGAAACTTCTTGACGAAGCTTACGGAAAAGTGAAACAGCATGAAAGCGGAACCGGAGAAAGATTTGAAATTCCGAAAATTGAAGGGCATGTTGAAGGAAAGAAAACAATCTTGACAAATTTTTTCAGCATAGTGGAGCATCTTAGAAGAAGTCCGGAGCACTTTCAAAAATTCATATTAAAGGAGCTTGCAGCGTCGGGACAAAGGGATGGGGACAGGATGATTTTGAATATGAAAGTTCCGAGTTCAAAAATAAACGATAAAATTCAGCAGTATGCAAAAGAATTTGTAATTTGCAGGGAATGTGGAAAACCAGATACTGAATTGGTAAAAGAAGACAGACTGCTTTTCATAAAATGCCTCGGTTGCGGTGCGAAGCATTCAGTGAGAAGCAAAATTTAATCAGTTAATCTAGGTTTTTTTGCAATCTCTTTGGTAACCTCTTCTCTCAAAATTTCGGCAAGATTTTCCCTTGAAACGCTTTTTAATTCTCCTATGGAATTTTTGGCTTCTTCCAAAGAAGGTCCTTTGTATCTTATGTCAAAAAATCCCGCCTTAACGCCTTCCTCAAATCTTTCGTCAATTATACCTTCAAAAAAAGGAAAAAGAATCCCGTAAATTCTGTTTTTGGAATCGTCTCTGCCCAGCGCAATCGCAATGTAATTGTCGCCCATAAAAAAATAAAAACAAAATGATTTAAATAATTTTATATCTTAAAACATAAAACAAATCTTTATAAAAGAATTTTTGCTAGTAGTTAAAATCCCAAAGGAGGTAAAAATGGCTAAAGAAGCACTTGATTTTTATGATGTGAAGAGCAAGAATAAATTCAAAGCGACAGAATACAAAATAGTTACAAAAGGCGGAAGAAACTTTGCAGTCACAAAATCAAAGTCCGGCACTCACGAATGCTGGAGAGTAGTATCAAAGGATTTCGCTGATAAGAATAAATAAGATGATTAAATGGGAGGTTGACGGTCAAGGAACCGTAGGTGCCTTACCATGTTTCTAAAGATTCATCAATCTTATAGGAATGTTGTTGCAGTCTGCGACTCCGATTTGGTTGGAAAAATTTTCGAAGATGGGAATTTCCAGATAGAAGTCAAAGAGAGTTTTTTCAAGGGGGAAGAAGTCCAGGAATCAAGGGCGATTTTCCTGATGAAAAAAATGTCAATAGAAGACGCAACATTCAACATAGTTGGCGAAGAAGCAGTTAATGCCGCCATAAAGGCGGAAATAATTTCAGAAGATTCAGTTGGAGAAATTCAAGGAATTCCATTTGCCTTGGTTCTGGATTAATATTGCGTGTCAAATCCCAATTCCTTATAGACAATTTTCAAGATTCCCTTGGAATTTTCAATAGGGCATTCCAAAAAATCATTCATCTGAAGAAAATTGTAAGCCCTCCCCCCGATGCTGACTTTTAAACTTCTAGAAGTCAATATGGCTTGAATTCCCATGTCTGCATCTTTTTCCTTCATTAAATAAATTTTTTCCCTGCTAAAATCTCCTTCAACCCAGCACTTAAACAAATCCGCCTTATCAAGCTCTCCCAATTTTCTATCAAAATGAACGATATAATTTTCTCCCGATTTCAACGCCTTCATTTGGTACCGCCATGACGAATGAATGAAAATCCTTGATTTGCTTTCATAAAAATCTAATTGAAAGTTGATTTAAAAAAATTTGCATGAAGGCAAATGTTAATTTCTGAACAAAGTTTGTATAATTTTTTCATTTTGTAGAAGCAGTTCAAAATTTATGTGAACTTGCTTCCCGTTGAGAGAGGCTCCGTTTTCCATTATTTTATTCTTAAAATTCTCATAATAAGATTTGCAATTATCACATCCGATAATGTGCCCGTAAGCCTCAATTAGGTGTTGTCTTTCAGCGGAGCTTTTAAAGGATTCCGAGGAAATTAATCCAAAATATATTGAAATATCCTCTTCGTCCAATTCGCGTTCACAGACATAAGTCATTACGATTCAATCTTTCAAAAATATTTAAATCTTTTCCAAATGGCTAATTGTTCCGGGAAATATTCTCAAGAATTTTTTCATTTCTCGAAAGCAAATCAAAATCTAAATCGGCATTTTCATAAAAATCTGAAAAAGCTCCTCCGCTTCTCAATTCCCCCTTAAGAAATTCATAATCATCGTAGCAGCTGTTGCACCTTTCAGAATGTTTGTAAAAGCCGATTATGAAATCAAGCAGATTTTTCTGAGTTGGACCTTCAATTTTTATCGTCGACATGAAACCCGCATATCGCAGAATGTCAATTTTTTCAGCCTCGCATCCAGTCATAAAGAATCAATCAACATGAAATATTTAAATTTAATTAAAGAAAAGGTTATAAACAAATTTTTCATACAAATTTACATGGTAGAAGACCTTGATGAAAATGATTTCAAAGACATAACTCCCGTTGAAGAAAGCGGTTCTAAAAACGAAGAAGGAGAAAAAGTTGGAAGGGTAAAGCTTCCGCGTGGAGAAGAAGTTCTTGGAATAATTGAACAAAGACTCGGCGGAAATAAAATGATGGTTAAATGCCTCGACGGAAAAAGCAGAAACTGCCGTGTTCCTGGAAGATTGAAAAGAAAACTCTGGCTTCGTCCAAATGACATCGTTTTGATAGAACCTTGGGAACTTGATAAAAACAAAGGCGATGTAATTTTCAAATACAGAGACAACCAAATTGAATGGCTGAAAAAGAACGGATATTTGAAAATAGAAAAAGATTCTTTCTAATCACAATAAATAATATAAACTCATTTTAATATTCAATAAAATGGGCGGAACATATTCAGATAGTCCAGTAATTGGGGCTGGAAGGGGAGTTTATTCATATACATCCGGCAGAGAAACGAAAATTTACATTGATGAAAAAGAAATAAAAAAAGAACGAAGGCTGGATGACAGAGAAGTTGCAAGAAGATATTTGAATCAATATAATTCATTTTACAAATTATTGGCGGAAATAGGATTAGGAGACAATTTAGACAGATATAAGCGAGCAAAAAAGACTCTTGAAAGCCCAAGTTGGATTATTACATCTGGTTAAGTTCTAATCAAAAGCCTTTTAACAATCAATTTATTCTTTTTTATATGAAAAAGTTAATTTTAGAAAAACTTCCGAGAGTTGTAAAAAACAGAAAAAAGTTGGAAGGAGCATTGGACGTTAAAATTGTAAATCGCGGAAAAGAAGTTTTCATAGAAGGGGAACCTTTAGACGAATATATTGCCGAAAAAGTTTTGGATGCATTGGAGTTGGGTTTCCCTATGGAAGTTGCATTATTGATAAAAGAAGAAGAAATGGTTCTTGAAATCATAAACATAAAAGATTATACAAAAAGGAAAGATTTGGGAAGCATAAGGGCGAGAATAATAGGAAAAGATGGAAAGACGCTTAGAACTCTTACAAATCTGACAAATTGCAATTTTGAGATAAACGATAATGTTGTTGGAATAATTGGCGACGCTGAAGACATTGAAACCGCGCAAACCGCATTGATATCTTTGATAAAAGGTTCAAAGCAGGCGAACGTTTATGCATATCTTGAAAAACACCAACCTAAGCCGATTATCGATTTGGGTTTGAAAGAATAATTTTATCAAACTCGTTTTTATAAAAAAACGTCCGAGCTAAAATCAAAGAATTTTGCTATGTCCATTTTTTCCTTCGGAAAAAACGTCCGATAGAGGACTGCTCGCAAGCCCACTCAAATTTTTTACTTTTGACTTCGTGATTATTTTTCGTGAACATTTCTCGTCGAACCTAGGTTCTCGTCCCCAATTTTTACAAACGTCCGATGGAGGACTCGAACCTCCGACCCCATGATTAACAGTCATGTGCTC
>ERZ1292632.1453-Hain-H43-01um-R2-1453-length-22827-cov-9_pt1 | contig 22827 bp, 36 predicted proteins | sample MGYA00564407_ERZ1292632 | MGnify/ENA primary metagenome ERZ1292632 (study PRJEB36523, sample SAMEA6512637) | groundwater metagenome | collected 2019-01-08 | study: AquaDiva: Metagenomics assemblies of 32 groundwater samples | reverse complement strand
AGAAACTACTACAACTTCATTAAGCCACATTCCAGCATAGGCGGAGTTACCCCTGCGGAAAAGGCAGGAATAGGCGTAAAAACGGAAGGCAACAAGTGGATGGCACTCTTAAAGGAGAGTTTTCAGAACCAACCGCAACGCACCAAAGAGGTGGTTATATGCTAAACCAACCTACCACGCACCAGAACCTAAAATGGCTATACGAAAAGAAGTTATAGATTATTATGCTGAAAAGATTTTAAGACAGCTCACGATAGCGGAAAGAAATGCGCTTATAAAAAGGATAGCAATTGAAGAAATACCAACCAAGATAATGGAAAGAGAACTACAATTAAGGAAATATGTTTACGGTTACGATAAAGCGAAATATGCTTTGACACGGAAGCAACACAAAAAAGCTAAGGAGTTGGTTTAAATGAATAAATACGGATTTTGCCAATACGACAACACGCCATTAAACGAGAGTGCGGAGTGCGAAACTTGCGATGCCCTACTATGCAGTTACGGATAGGAAAGAAGCGAAGGGAAGATAGGCACGGCAGTTAAGGAAATGCTAAACAGAGCCAATAAAAAGGAGGCGATTTGAAATGAGGGAGAAAAACAATCAGGTAGTAACCATTCAGATTTTGCAAAGTCAAGTTACGACTTCCGCAACAGAAGGTGGCTTACATAATCAATACAACATCAGGATTGCCAAAAAAGCAAAACTCAACGTAACAAACCTTATGAAGAAAAGATTCAAAGACAGCAACGGAGCAAATGCTACAGAAGTTGAAAGCTTATTCTCAGATGAGAAATTCCTAAGCTCACTCAAAAGCTTCTTAAGACACTTAGAAACATCAAAGGAGACGAACTGAAAATGTCCACTAAAGACGTTTTAAGGCTGGAGAAAGAGGAGCTTGAAACCAAAGCAGACATCTACAGAAAATACGATTATGACGGTGGAAACTGATGTCTTGCTTTTTTTGTCAGAATGACATACGCTGCTTAGAACACGACCACTATGGCAAAATAACGGAAATAGAAGAATGGCTCAAAAGAACAGAGGAATCACTATGACTTGTAGCAGTTGTGAAAGAAAGCGAAACTTAAGCCTCGCACAAACGCACTTAATGGATGATGAGGTAACAGAATGAACCATGAGGAGCGAAAGGAAACCTTCAGAGAAGGAATGACGATTCTTGACTTGAAACAGGGTGATACCATTTACATTAAAAAGTTGGAAGCAGGTTACGATTACCATTATGAATGCGAATTTGAAAAGGTTGAGCGAGGAATCATTCACGCAAAAATTTTGAATTGCGACAGGCGGGAGCTTAATGGCGGGTTCAGACGTTCTTTATACCCTTCGAAGATTACTGCAAGAAAAACTAGTTGCTACCTATGGGGTAAAGGAAAAACAAACGAGTGGGCTGGATGTCACTGGCTAAAAAAAGATGGGAGGTTCGACTAAAATGGACGCTTTTGTTCGGTTGATTGAAGACCTTACACCGTATCAGTTGATGCTGATTCAAGGGGTTTATGACAAGGAAGAAAGTAGCAGACGACTGCGAGAAACTGCTTTCTTTGCCGAAACTGGCTTGACTGAAAAACAAGTAGCAGAAGCAGTAGCGAACAGCGAAAAAACGCTTGAATCAATAAGAGAGAGGTTATGAAAATGTGTGAAGCAGAAACTAGATTGCGAGATTATTCAAAGCTAGTAAAGACTATACTGAAAAAGTTTCCAGACGCTCAAAAAGCACTTTTGGAAGCCGAACAAGAAATATTGGATGAAGAAAGAAAGAGGGTGTTCGGATGAATGCTCCTGTATTCACAGCAGGAGGGAAAGCGTTGCCTCCGCAACGTTTTGAAGGAACTCCCTTGTGAGTTGAAAGGGGTTTGGGAAAAAATGATTGGCTGGAAAAAACGTTTATGGAAGGACTACAAGAAAATGCTCAAATGCGATTTTGAGTTAGGCTTAATTGACTCAACCATGAATAGGCTGAGGGAGAAGTTGGGAAAATGGTGACTAAAAGAAGGAAAGCTTTTTTCAGCTACACCTGCTGCTGCGGATTTAGCTCTAAAAGGAAGAGTGCAGAAGCTCTTAATAAGACTATTGAGAATCACAGGAAAAATCATTCACGAAAGTGGTGATGACTTGTGATAGGTGCTACAAGTTATTGACGTTCCTGATAGTTCATAAGAATAAGGCTTATTGTGGCAGTTGCAAAATGTGGATTGCATTTATAAAATGGGTGTAACAAATGATGTTTGATTTCGTAAAGAAAATTTTTGAAAAGAAGTGTAAAGTTTGCCATGAAAGAAAAGTCCACTCCAAAGGAAAATGCCAAAAGTGCTATGGCAGAGAATACAATTTGAAAAGGAAAAAGTCTTGGACTTCACTACCGCCACAGAACATTTTAGAACAAGTAAACCACACCACCAATAGTGAAGATGAATCATTAAGTTTCTTAAAAAACAATTACGATAATATAAAGCCGTGCGAGACTTTCTTAAGGTATCAAAGAAAAAAGTTAGGAAGGTTATTATGAAAAAAGCGTGTTTTATTTGCAAAAAGGAAGCTAAAATTTATTCAAAAGACTTATGCAAGAAGTGTTACAATGATAACTGGAACTTTTGGAGAAACCAATTATGGACGAAAGCACCACCAGAACTTTTAATTGCAAGAGTGATGAGGCATGGATGAAAGACTTTGCGCTTGGTGTGAAAAGCCCTTACCGAAGCAAGAAAAGTATGCAGTTAAAGAAAATTTTACTATGCTTCATAAAGCTTGTGAAGAAAAAATAGCAGAAATAGGAAAAGGTAAAGAATGAGGTTTCTTAAAGTTTTTTTCATAATATTATGTTTTGAGTTGTCATTCTTATCTTACATGGTATTTTTTAATGAAGTTGTAGACTACACTAAATTCAATGCTATTGAGAATAACACGCCTTTAGAATCGTATGCCAAATACGCTAATGGCGTGAGCCTGTATGAAGCACCACTAGGTGTTAAAATTGACTTGCTACTTAAAAGTCCTAACCCGACAGAATTTAATAAGAATTACGCTGGCTACTACAGCAGAAAAGGTGGTTTCATAAAAATAGACGCTGGAAAGTATGTAGTAGTTCCGCATGAATTAGGACATCACTGGATTAATAAGAACATGACAGAAAATGATGTGATGAAGTTTTGTAGCAACACCAACTGGACTAGCTGGAGTTATGATAATCGTTGTCAGGAAGGGTTTGCCGACTTATTCGGCGCATCGATAACCATAGAAAAAGAGTTAGGACTTAACTGGAAGTTAGAAGAAGGAATGCTCTACATAGAAAACAAGCGAGTATTCTCAAAAAACCTCAAAAACGATAAGCAAACAGAAGCACTAATGGAGGAATACAGGGCATGACTAGCCTTTTAACTGCCAATGCAGCACTGCTTTACTTCTTAAAATACTTGAAAAGTGCAGGAGAAAACGTGAAAGAAGTCAGAAGCTTTAACAAAGACAGGCATTTCTTAATAACCTGCCACGCAGGATACGAAACGCAAAAGCTTTACTACCTCGTATATCACAAAGACTTTTTCATGACATTCAACCAACAATTCCCCGCTTTCGTTGCCGAATTTCCGCAGTATGCTGGCGTTGCAGAAAGCATAAACAAAGAATGGCTTGAACTTGCAGTTTCTTACACAAAACCCCTGCCAGACTGGGCGGTAGAGCCTGATGTTAAACTAGTATTCATTTACCCTGAAGGCAGAATGTATTGGACAGACCCTCGACTATTCAAAAAGTTTGCGGAAGCCCAAAAGCTAGTCAGAACGCAAGAGAAGGTTAATCTTGAAAATCGGGAAGATTATAGTGGAAGGCAGCAGCCTATTAACGAAACCACTTATTCCTTGCCTGTTAAGATGCTAAAACCTTTAGAATTCAAGAATTATAAGAAGCAGGAAGAAGCAATGATAACAGAAAAACAACGAACACTATAACACTCGGAATTAACAAAATTTAATTTGTGACATCCTCTCCTCCCTAAAATCATAGATTTTGAGGATGGGGCTTCCAACGACAGAGCTTGTTGAAGGTTTTGTCGTTATAGTTCCTGATTCATTGGCAATGCTTGCAACTGATTGCTCAGTTGTAGAGGTGTTGTCTCCACAGGCGTATAGGTTTTGGGCAGTCCGCCCATACCATTCAAAATATTAAGCGAGGCGTTCAAATCACGATGACAAACAAAACCGCATTTCGGGCAAGAGAACTTTCTCTTAGCCAAAGGCATCTTTATGATAGTTCCACATTTGGAACAGGTCTTGCTTGTATTTCTTGCGTTGACTTTCTCCAGCTTAGAACCGCTTGTTACAGCTTTGTATTCCAAGTTCTTGATGAAAGTGTTCCAAGAAGCATCTCCTATGCTTTTAGCCAACCAGTGACTTTTCAGCATAGATGTAATGTTCAGCTTCTCGACATTGATGATAGCAAATCTTTGAGTCAGGGTTCTACTGAGTTTATGCAGGAAGTCCGACCTTTGATTGGCTATTTTGAGATGTTGTTTTGCCAACTTGAACTTTGCCTTTCTTCGGTTAGCAGAACCTTTGACTTTCCTACTAAGCCTTTTCTGCAACAGTTTCAATCTATGTTCAGATTGAACGAGATGTCTTGGATTAGCTATGACTTCTCCATTGGAAAGAGTAGCAAAGTTTTCAAGACCAACATCAATCCCAATCTTTTCAGTAGAAGTATGAACAACTACCTTGTCTGGAACTTCGCAACTGAAGATGGCAAACCACTGCCCCACCTTATTTTGTTTGATAGTGAGTGTCTTAATCTTTCCTTTAGGAATACGATGAAGGATAATAGGGATGTTTCCTATCTTGCTAAGATGCAATCTCTTGTCGGACAGAATCTTGAATCCGCTCTGAGGAAATGTGATGCTGTTCACTCTACTCTTGAATCTTGGAAATCCTTTTTGCTTACAAGACTTATCTTTAACTCTACGAAAGAAGTTGGCAAATGCTTTATGCACTCTGTCAGAGACATTCTGTGCAACTTGACTATGGACAGGATACTTGCCCTTTATCAGTTTGTTATAGTCAAACTTCCTGAGAGTCTTCTTGGTCTCTTTGTAAGTATTGACAGAAGATTCAAGAAGCTCGTTATAGATTGCTTTGCAAGTTTTAAGAGAATTGATGAGTCGTTCCTTCTGTTTTCTAGAAGGATACAGACGATATTCATACATCAACAAGCTCATAGAGGGGTTGTGGTGCATGTTAGGTTGTTTTACCTTATTCTTGCCTTTTTGGTGCGTTACGGTTGGTGGTTTATTTGATGTTTAACAAAAAAGTATTTCTTTTGAAGAAGGCTTAAGAACAATATTTAGTTGCTGCATTAGTTTTGCACCTATGATTGCATCACACATTTTCATATCAAATAAACAAAATGTTGGTTCTGGTATTGGTGGGATGCCCTCCATTTTTAAAAGTTTTAATTTAATCATCCTTCCATCGGTATCAGTTCCATTAGCGAAAATTACCGATTGTTTTTCATTTAACTCAAGAATCCCCAAATCATAAATAGAACTACCATTACTAAATACTTCTGCAATATAATTATGCTCAGCCCCAGTATCAAATAATGCTTTAACCTTAATAAATTTATTTTTTGCACCTAACAATCCAATTTCTTTAAAGATTTTTCCCATTTTAATAACTCGGAATATTTTCTCTAAAGTATTCTATTTTTTTTTCTGCAATATTTACTAATAACATAGAAATCATAGCGGGATTATCTTTTGTAGAATAACGAACAACAACTTTCCAATTTCCATTATCTCTCCTCGCAAAAATTATTGTAAACTCCTCTATGCTTCTAAGTTGTTTCAAATAATCGCCGACAAGTCCCCTTATTTCTTCTATTTCATTTACCATATTTGATTCCTTTCAAATAGTAACAAATCCCCTTTTGGAAAGGGATAACTTGTTATTTATAAGCTTTATTATCTAATCAGCTTTGTGTAGTAAGTCGTTTTTGTGTATAAAGTAGCCTTTCTGTGTAAAAAGTCAAGCCGATAGTGTAGTTGCTGGAAAGCATTAAATATCAGTCCTACCAAGAGAATGCCTTATGGGTCAGGTTGTTTTGGAGTTTCCGAAGAAGGGCTGGGTTAAGTGGAAGATAAAGGGCAAGGGCAAGAAGGACATTCTAAAGGCTCTCAAGGAGTTTGAGGAACTGCTGAAGTAAACCGAAAAGCATATATGCCCAAAAGTTACTCTGTTTTCTTATGCCACTTAAAAATAGAAGAACTGCTAAGGAAAAGTTCAGCAAAGAGTGGAATGAAGCTTCAGAAGATGTTCTTAAGAGGTATCCTTCGGTTGAAGATTTGGTTTATACTAACAGGTTTTCTCTTGAAAGAATAAAGGCTAAGAGAGCTGATGCTCACGATGTAATAGGTGGTGCTGCTTTGGGTAACCTGTTAAGAGCTTGTAAAAGATTGAAGGGCGATGTTTATGATAAGGCAGCTTGTTTTATGAGGGAAATAGTTCAAAAACACCCTTTTGGAAGCGGTAATAGAAGAACTGCTTTTTTAGTGGCACAAACTTTTTTAGACACGAATGGTAAAAAATTAAATATTGAAGATAATCCTTCACAGTCTAGGACAATGCTGGGCGTTAGAGAAGGCTTTTATAAAGCTGCGGAAATTACTAAATGGTTAAGGAAAGGTGAGATTCGTGAGTTCAAAAGAAAAATTTAGTGCGGAATGGAAAAAGTCGTTGGAAGAAACGCTTAAGAAGTATCCTAAACTACTCAGAACCATAGGAAAATTGTAAAATGAAACTAAACTTGAGTAAGGATGAAATACACGCCCTACACGTTGCCCTCTCCGAAGTTCAAGACTACTTCAAAAAGCTCAAAAAACATCAAAAAGAGCATAAGAAGGAGACTTGCCTGCGCTGCAAAGACTACGAAAGGTTAAGGCGGAAATTGATTAAACTTTGCGATTGCTCAACCGAAAGACGAGCTACCGCACAAGAAAAAAGAATATTAAAAAACATATGAAACCACTAAAACGCAGTAGGGAAGCCGTGAACACCATAAATAAAAGTTTATAAAGATGCCCCATTCTTAAGCCTTCCACTATGCCTTTAAGCAAAGAACAAGCCAAAGAAGGAATAAAGACGCTAATAAATGATTTTAAGGCGAATTATCAGACGCATAAAAAAGAGCTTGAAGCCAATACTGAAACGAAACTAATAGAACCTTTATTTGAAATTCTTGGATGGACAAAAAACGACTTCGTTAAACAAGAAAAAGCACATAGAGGCAATAAAACAGGACATGCAGATTACGCATTTTACTTAAATGACCGCATAGTTTTCTTTTTAGAAGTAAAGAAAATAGGGGTTTATTTGGAAAAAGAAGCTGACAAGCAAGTCATATCTTACGCCCTATCAAAGAGGATACCTTTTGCCGTTTCAACGAATTTTGAACAGTTAAGAATATTCTGTGTAGAACAGGAAAAGGCAACACAAGACAAATTCAGAGTATTTAATGAACCTGAAGATTACATAAACCGCTTTGAAGACTTATGGCTTCTCTCTAAAGAAAGCTTTGAACAAAACGCCATTCTAAAAATAGCAGAAGGAGAAGGCAGACTAAAAAAGAGAGTTTCTATCAACAAGGTATTGCTTGAAGACTTAATGGACATAAGAAAACTAATCGCTTCTGATATTGAGAAAACTTATCCAAGCAAGTATGAAATTAACGAAAAGGACGACATCATACAAAGAATAATCGACAGGCTTGTTTTCATAAGAAGAAGCGAAGATGTCGGCATAAATCCCGATAATGTAATGTTTGAAGAAGTAAGACATCTCCCCGATAACAAAGCATACCCCCGACTTAGAGAAATGTTCAGCAAATACGACAGCGTTTATAATGCAGGATTATTCGCCCCAGCAGAAGACAACGATTGCGATAAAATTAATATTGATGGCGCAATAATAAAGAAACTCGCTTACTACCTTTACGAATCAAAAAACAATGAATACATTTATAATTTTGACTGGATAGACGCTGATGTTCTCGGACAAGTTTATGAGCAATATTTAGGAATAATCTTATCCCAAACCAAGTCAGGTAGAGCAAAACTCAAACAGGGACAAGCACATAGAAAAGAACAAGGTATTTACTACACGCCAACATACATAGTTGATTACATTGTTAAAAACACTGTTGAAGAACTGATTAAAAACAAGAAAGTTAAACCTCAAGAAATAAAAGTATTAGACCCAGCCTGCGGTTCAGGAAGTTTCTTAATAAAAGCCTTTGACTACATATACAAAAACTTAGCTTCTAACGAAGAAATACGACAACAAAGAATAGACAGTCAAGGCAACTACTCAATCAAAACAGCAATTCTGAAGAACAACCTTTTTGGAGTTGATTTAGACAATAAAGCAACAGAAATAACAAAACTAAACCTGCTCCTGAAAGCTGCTGAAAAAGGCAGAAAACTCCCAAAAGAATTAGATGACCATATCAAACAAGGGAATAGCTTAATTGATGATGAAAGTGTTGTCAAGTTAAATGCTTTCAAATGGAGAGGAACATTTCAGGAAGGCAGTTTTGATGTTATCATAGGTAACCCGCCTTACATAAATGCAATACAGCTCACTAAAACAGTTGGAGAAGAAACAAAGAATTACTGGAAAAGCAAATATAGTTCGGCTAAAGGAACTTATGACATATACGTTCTATTCTTTGAACAAGCACTTAATTTATGCAAAGAAGGCGGTTATGTTTCATTCATTACCCCGAATAAATACCTGTCTTCACCTTATGGCATAGCCCTGCGAGAGCATATCGCTAAAAACTACAAATTAGTTAAAGTTGTGGATTTGTCAAGAGTTAAGGTTTTTGACGACCCGTCAGTTTATCCAATAATAACAGTTCTACAAAAAACAACACCTAAAAAGGAATATGAAATAATTACCGAAACAATATTTTCAGAGAACACTTCAAAGGATAAACAAAGCTATAAAATTTCGTCAAAAACTCTTACCCTTTTACCAGAATGTGTATGGGGAATAATATTATCAAATAATGCAACGATTATAGAACGGATATATTCTAAAAGCAAACCTCTTGAAGAAGTTACGGCGATTCAAGCGACAAGCACGGCTGCCGAAGCAGACGAATATTCGTCTTTCATAAACGAAAAAACAGGAATCCCAATCATAAACACGGGAACTATTGACAGATATTCAACAACTTACGGCATAGTTAAATTCACGAATAAAGGCAAGAAACTACAAAAACCGTTATTAGACGTATCAAAAGTAAATGAGAAAAGAAAAAAATTATATCAAACGCCAAAAATCATTTTAGCAAAATTAGCACTTCGCATAGAAGGCTTTTTAGACAAAGAAGGAAAATACGCATCAATAAACACTAATTGTATTCACACGCCAAAAGATTCTTCATTGGAATACCTTGCTGGCTTAATAAACTCAAAACTAATGAGTTTTATTTATTCAGAATTATTTGCTGGACTTAAAATGAGCGGAGGATACTTTCAATTCCAAGCTCCACAAATCAGGATACTCCCCTTTTTAGCTCCTTCAAAAGAAAACAAAATCAAAGTAGAATCGTTAGTGAACCAAATCTATTTGCTAAACAAAAAGCTTAATGAAATTGGCGATAAGAAAACCGCAGAAACTAAAAAAATAGAAGATGAACTGAATAGAATTGATGAAGAAATTGATGATAGCGTATATAAGATTTATGGTATTACAAAAGAAGAAAAGGAAATAATAGAAAAAAGTTAATAGTATAGCCTATATTTAAAGTTAGAAGAAGCGTTTGCGGAGTTCATCTAATTCTTCTATGTCCTCTCCTCTTATAACAATAGTTTGATTATGGAAGATTATAGTTGCGGACTCTAAAGAAAGTCTGGTTTTTTTACTCTTTCTGATTCGATTGAAAAGGTATTTTGTAAAATCATAAGCAATACCGCTAACAACAATATTTGCAGCGTAAAAAATCAAAGTTGAAAAAAGCGAACCGTGCTTAACAATTATGGTTGCTTCTTTTGCTTTTCCTTTTTCAACAATACGATAAACCTTTGCAGTAAGCAAGCCCGTGTTGTATTTGTCCCAATTTACTTTAACAGTAAACTCCTTGTTTTCTGACATTTTTGTTAAGCTTACAAAGACACAGCTATTTTACCTTCCCATACGAGACGCCACTTTATTTTGTCATTCCTGATAAAATCAATAGCCGTATTCTTTGACTCCTCTGGTCTTGTTTCAAGAATTTTCTGATTTAAAATATTAAAGTCCTCTTGTTGGTTGACAAAATTACTCCACTGTATCGCTTGATAGGGGGTTAAGTTTTCACTAAGAGTTATTGTTTCAAGAAGTGCCTTTGTATTACTGCTTGCACTCCCATTTAACAAGGTCTGTTCATCTGATAAGTTAAATCCGCCTTCGCTACGGTCATACTTGTATATGTCTTCTGGATTCTTTTCCAACATTTTCTTAATTGCATCTGGAGGCAGGTTTTCAATGAAATTTTGTCTTTGTGAGAGGAAATCCATACCAAAGCAACCATAAGTAAATGACCCTGAAACATTCGAAAAACTCTTTATCATTTTACTATGGCTAAGTCCAAAAAGCATAGGGGATTCTTCACCCTCCGCAAGAGAGAGATTAACTGTTTTCATCGTAACAAGATTACTAATCGTATTGGCATCATTTACACTATAACATTGTGTTCCTATAAGTTTTGATGAACCAAATTCATATCGGAATAAATCTTCAAAATACGCTACGTCATGCTTTGAACAGAAAATGGGAGCAAGAATTTGGCTCTTATTCAAAATAGAAATTGCATCTGGCTTTCTCATTCGCCAATCATCCAATCTGCCTTTTGGAGGGATGGCATATGGAACAACAGGCAACCCTAATGTTGCAAGTTCTTGAAACCTACTTTCGGATTCAGACCAAGTAAGCCCATCCCAACTTTCTTCATTACGTTGGTCGAAGGGTAAAAACAACCTACCTTGCTTGTTGGCGTGGTCTTTACTTTTTAACAGACCTTCGGTAGCCCAACGATGATGTTTTCTGTCGTAACGTATATGATGGACTTGAATGGGAGATGCAAGAATTGATTTCTTGGCTGCCATTCTTGAAGTTTCACAATTCACTAAACCGTTGTTGACAGCTAATTTGCGATTCAAATATTCGCCTTCCGAAGTAATAATTCTTTTTAGCACAAGCCCTGTCTGAGGGTCTATGCACTCAACTTTAACTTTTTTTACTATCATTTTCTGCTGCCTCCACCACTAACATTGGATTTTTTAGAGAATAAACCCTCATTCGAGCATCATCTTGACTTAATTGTATGGTGACCCATCCTGCTTTTCTTAGCTCCATAACAATAACACTTATTGCTGATTTTTTGTCGTATTTCAATACCTTTTCTGCTTCTTGGTATGTAAAAGGTCGTTCTTTAAACTTTTTCCAAAGTAGAGCATATCGCTTCCACACCCACTTTGGCACAGGGTTAGTTAACATTAGTGCAAAGGTAAACTAATTAGTATAAATACTTTTCGCTTTTTAAAGTTTCTCAATACTTGTGCTGTAAAGTAAACGTCACCTGAAACACCTTTTTAGACATCTAAAGAGAAAGGTTTATAAGAGAAAATAGACTATTTTATGATACATGAAGGAAAAACAAGTTTTTGTTTATTATTTGGAAATTAAGAATACTGCCAATAAGAATTTCTTATCGAATAATGAGATAAGAACGGCTTTCGATGAGATTTCGACATTTGAATGGAGCAGAGGACAAACCAATTCGATGTTAAGAGAATTGGGTGGTAGTTGGTATGCTCTTGATGTTGAAACAGACGACTCCAATAACCTTAAAATAATGGGTAATCGAGTTAGAGATGAAGATTTGCCTTCTGCGAGATTTTCAAAAGAACGTGTTGAACAATTACAACCCCCAAATGGTGCGGATGTTGTAGAACGTTCTTACGGCATGATATACTTCCCAACAGAACTTTCGAGAGGTTGTTTTGTTTTTTTATTAAAGAATAGGCACGGAATATCGATTAGTGCGTTACAGAATTATATAAAAGAAGTTTTCCCAAGATATAACCCTATTAAAACAACAATATCAAAAAGTATAAACATGGTGGAAGTATTTTCAGGAGTGCAAGAACTACGTTATTTAATACTTAATAACAAACAGGTTACACCTGCACCAAGAGAAGGGGTAGGTGATTATCATGATAGAGCGACACATCAAGATGAGCCTGCTTCAATATATAACATAATGAACATGAAAATAGACTTACGTGAACAGGTGGGTGATGTTAATAGTGTTATTAGGAGGATAGCTCGCGACTTTACGGGTAAAAGCAGAATCACTGATGAAGATTTAAGACAATTTATAGCAGATTCAAACGCACACCTAACTGCAGTATATCATAATGAGCGGGCACAAGAAACAACCGACTTAACTAAAAGCTTATACGCTTTTGATTTCGTTGTTCGTGATAACTTCATTCCAGAAAGGTTTTACGATTTCTGCAATTCAAAGTTCAATAACAATACCATACGTGCAGAATTAATCAGACTTGGAAGGGGAATTTCCTCCAATATCCACGATAACGAATAAGTAATATACGCTTCTAAGAATTCTAAGACTGGTTAGTGTTAAGAAGAATATAAGCACGTAATTAAACAAATCTCCTGTTCTAACTAAGGCATTTAAATATATTAAAAAGATGGAAGTTAGCGTAAATAATATTGTAGATAAGAACGATTTTAACATTGATAAAAATAACTTGTCTTTTCTGAATTTAGAAAGAACTTCAGATTCGGAAGGATTATAGAGATACAATAAAGAGAAAGAAGTTAGTAAAAACCCAGCCAACACGCCTAAAAACTCTACGAGAGAATAAGAGAAGCCATCAGAATTATTGACAAGAATTCCTGAGAAGTTGAATATTAAAATCAAAACTACCGAGATTAACAAGGAAATGAACGCATCAAATCGCATCCCCCTGTTTCCATAAAATCTCAAAATAGCTCGTTTAGTTCCCATTTTCATCTACAATAACGTATACCGCTTTACCTATTAAGCTTTTTGGCAAGGTGACTTTTCCGCTACTTTCATTATTTTTGATAACAACCTTTTTCCAACTATCCTCAAAGTTAACCTCTTTGAGTATCAAACGCCCTTTTATTTTTCTGTTCTTTTCCATAGTCTATAAATAGTCTATTAGTAGTCTATTTATATTTATTGGTTTTTCGCTGAGATTTTGATTAGTCCAAGCCAGCTTTTTAAAGTTTCTCAATACTTGAACAAGGTAACTACAGGTTTTATATTCAGATTAAGCAATTCTTCTACCTCTTGCTTTAGGCGACAGTTTACATATTTTCGCATCTTTTTTTCGTCAATATTTTGATGCTTTTTTACATATTCTTCCTGTAACAGAATAATTTTCCTTTTCATAATAACATTCTTTACTACTAAAGTTTCCATCAGGTCAGTCATCCTATCCACCTCTTTTTTAGTTCAAAATATTGTTGGAAAAGTGCGTCAACTTTTTCGTAATTGCCCAAACATCTTTCAAAATCTCTGGTAGAACCTCCATTAACCCACTTATTCTCAACAAGGTAGAAGTAAAAAATTCCTTTAACTTTTCTCGGCTTGATAAACATAAGTTATCACTATGAATACGTCTAAAGTTATCACCATGATTTAAGGATTTGTATTCTGGAGTATATGCTTTAACACAACATTTATATATTAGCTATACACTAATCATATTAGTTATCAACTAATAGAAGGTGAGTAAAATGGAAACAGAGCAAATGGAAGTAAGGAAGCAGAGAGGCATAGAGATTGCCAAGACAAGCAGGATAGAGAGGACAGAAAAGGGCTGGAAAGTGCCAAGCCAGTCAGGGGCGGGCTTTTACGTGGTTAAAAGCAACGGCTTCGGGGCTGAATGCAACTGTCCTGACCACGAAACACGAAGGAGCAAGTGTAAGCACATTTGGGCAGTTGAACTGATAGTTACTAAAGAAGTGGATAGCGAAGGTAACGTAACCATAACAAAGACGGTAAGGAAGACTTACAGCCAAGACTGGAGCAACTACGACAAAGCTTCAGTAAACCAGAAAACCTTGTTTATGAAGCTTTTAAGCGACATAACAAGCAACATCCCCAGTCCAGACTACAAGTTCGGAAGACCAACCCTGCCAGTTGGCGATATGGTTTACAGCAGCGTAATGAAGGTATTTACAACCTTTTCACTGCGAAGGTTCATGTCAGACATGACAGTGGCAAAGGAAAAAGGGTATGTTAGCAGTAAGCCCTGCTACGCTTCAGTCGGACACTTCATACAGAAGAAAGAACTAACGCCACTGCTTTCCAAGCTGGTTGTTCTCACAAGCCTGCCCCTTAGAAGCGTTGAGCATGACTTCGCCATAGACAGCACTGGTTTCGGAACTTCAAACTTTCAACGCTGGTATAGCTTCAAGTATGGCAAAGAAATAAGCTCAAGAAGATGGGTTAAGGCTCACTTCGTGACAGGCGTTAAGAGCAACATCATAACTTCTGTTAAGATAACCAGCGAGTTTGATAATGACTGCCCCGAACTTCCAGAACTGGTTAAGGCAACTGCCAAAAACTTTGACATGCAAGAAGTATCAGGCGATAAGGCTTACTTGAGCGTGGATAACCTGCAAGCCATACAAGACGTAGGAGCAAACGCTTTCGTGCCATTCAAGAGCAACAGTCAAGGCTCAGGCAACGGTATGTTATGGAAGAAGATGTATCACTACTTCCAGCTAAACAGGGAAGACTTCCTCCAACACTACCACAAAAGGTCAAACGTGGAAAGCAGCGTTTACATGATTAAGAGCAAGTTCAGCGGCAGCGTCAGAAGCAAAACATGGACAGCACAAGTAAACGAAGTCCTATGCAAAGTAATATGCCACAACATCTGCGTAGTCATACAGGAAATGCACGAACTTGGCATAAGCCCAGATTTTCAAATAGAAAGGGTCAATGGTTCAATTTAAGGTGTTTTACCTGTTAAGTATGTAAAAACAACTATTAAAAGTATGATGATTACAATAAATATTATCCATTCATTCCCTTCGTTTCTTTTGCGAGCCATTAGCCTTCCCTCCTTCTAAGTTTCTCAGTCTAATCTCATGCCACAGTAAAACTAAAGCAATACCTAACAAAACATTAATCAAAATAATGTTCTGAATTGTCAAATTATATCCATAATACGTTTTTAATCCAATCATAAGTCCTGTAGCAATTGTATTCGGTACTAAAATGCCACCTATCTTTTTTCCTAAATCCCAAAGTTCCATTCCGACCAATTCAGATAGCCAAGAGTCCCGATATTTAAATATGGTGTAAAAAGTCCCACCCAAAAGCTGCTGAAGCTCAAGGGCGGGCTTCATTCTGGTCGGAATGAACGTATCCATTTTTGTGTATAAAGTCCGTTGTCTGTGTAGTAAGTCAAGCATTTTCGCCACTTCCTACACAAAGCTTATCTAATCTAAAATTAGGAAATTTGTCTTTAAAAACTTTTCTTTAGCAGTTCCATCCATCTGTTGCCTATCATTTCTACACCTATACCTGCTTTGAGAGCTGGCGTTATTCCTCCTATGCTTGAATGTGGCTTGATGAAGTTGTAATAGTTGCGGAATGCAGAAGTCATTAGCTCTGCGCTTGCTTCACTATTAAAGCCACGCATTGGCTTAATCCTATCTCTGAATGTTCCGTTTAGGCGTTCTATGTTCTGATTGTTCGTTCTCTTGTCAGTTAAGCTAACCAATCTTACGTGCTGTGTTTCGGGCATTTCTTTTAAGATGCTGTGAGTTAATGGATGCCTGCCATCTGTGAGTAAGAAGGCGGGTTGCTTTTGTGCCTGTTCTCTTGCTTGACTAAAGAATTTTCTTGTAACTCTCGTGGTGGCTTTAGTGCTAACCTGCGTTGTTATCAAAAACTTCGTTTCATCATCCATAATATTCCAAAGCCAACGCCACTTACCGCCTGCCTGTATTTTCATTTCGTCATGATTCCAGATGTCCGCTACTTCGGGCTTTAGCGTCTTAACATAGTCATCTATTACCTTGCTGTATTTTTGTATTCTGCGAAGTATGTTACTGTGATTAAGTTCAAGGTTGTAAAATTGTGAAAGGTGGTCTCGGATACCTCTCAAACTGATGCCTTTAAAAAACAGGTCAAGAATTATGGTAATTATCTTTCCGTTGCCCTTGTAACGCTGGAAGTCCTTTTCCTCAATGAAAGCCCTCTTGCAAGAGTTACACTTATACCTTTGCTTCTGTCCGCTTTCCGTTTTTCTTTTTCCGTATCCGATTGTGTCCTCTGAAAGGCAGTAAGGGCAACCTTGCTTATGCCTTACTATGCCTTTGCTTTCAGTTTTTACCTTATTGTTGAAGTCAAGGTAGAAGCGGATTGCGTGAATGTGCTTGCAATCCTTTTGCCTATTCTGAAAGTCAGGACACGAGCAACTTGGCTTAACACCCATAACAACCTCGTAGTTTCCGTTACCTTGCTGAGAAGGAATCGTAAAGGCATTTTTGCCTGTCTGAACAGGCGTATCACCCTTGCTAATAATGGCGTAGCCCCTTACTTCCCGCATCTTCTCTGAACCCGTCTTATTGTTCGTGTATTCCATTTCTACCATCTCCATTGTTTATTACCTACTTAAGTATCACTTTAGTAGGTAAAGGTAGTATATAAACCTTTCGCTTTCTTACGCCCTTAAGTGTTACCCAGAAAGGTAAAGTTTAAATATAAGACCTGCTCTACAACCCCTTATGGCAAAGGTTAAGATAACACTGGACGGCTACAAATGCGAAAGATGCAAACACGAATGGATACCACGCAACAAAGAACACCCCATAATCTGCCCAGCCTGCAAATCCGCATACTGGGACAAACCAAAGAAAAAGAAAGCTACCACGGTTAATGAAAAAAATAACCATGGAAAAATATAAATACTACCATGGTATTTGCCGTTGCTATGATAATCTCAGTAATAAACATGAAAGGAGGAGTTGGAAAAACAACATTAACTGTTAATCTTGCTTTAGGTCTTGCAAAATTCCACAATAAGAAAGTTCTCCTTGTTGATTTAGACCCGCAGTTTAATGCTACCCAATACCTTATGAGTACCAAAGCTTATCTAAGTCATGTCTCCGATAAGAATAAGCTTACTGTAAGAGAGATTTTTGTTGATAGGTTAGTGGAAAGCGCAGGAACTGGAAGTTCGGGTGTTTTACAGCAGACTAAAATAAAACCCACAAAAGAGAACTGTTGTATAAGGATATTTTCAAAAAATGGAACTGCATTTCTTGATTTAGTACCTTCCAGATTAGAACTTATGGAAGTAGATAGTTTAGATAGGGGAATCGAGAATAAATTAAAAATATTTTTAGATAAGGTGAGAGGAATTTATGATTTTATTTTGATAGATTGCCCACCAACTATTTCCCTTTTCACAAAAAGTGCTTTTATTGCATCGGATTCGTATATAATACCTGTCAAGCCAGATTATCTTTCTTCAATTGGGCTGTCCTTAATTGATAGAGCCGTTAATAATTTTCAAGAGACATACGGTAAATCTGTCAATTATTTAGGATTAACTTTCGTAATGGTTCAAAAAAATCTAATTCTACATAAAAAAACCATGCAAACTCTTAAAGGACAAACAAAAAATAAGTGTTTTACAAATTTCCTATCACACTCTACAAAAATTGCTGGAACAGTAGAACATAATGAAAGTATCTATGACCTTCCAGTTAGGTATTCTGATGAAATGAAAAAAATTACAGAAGAATTTCTGAAATTGGTGAGTTAAGAAAATGGATGATGATAAAAACTACGAAAAGTTGAGATTGCTTATCGAAACAATCTTAAATATGGATAGAACTGATTTAAGAAAGCTTCAAAATTTATTAAATAATGTAGCTCATAGTCCAAATCTTAATGTCAATAGATTTTATAGGGATAGCAACATTTTAGGTTTAAAAGAAAGCTCAAAGGATAGGGATAAACAACAGCTTATAGGAAAATTACCTTACGTGTTACTTGATAAGAAGTATTTTCCTACTAATGATTTGTTATTTCTTTTTGCTAAGAAAAATCTTGGCATAGACATAAAATACCATAAGAAAAAATCGAGAGATGCCATTCTTGGTACTATAATCGCAGAAGTTGTTAAAAAAGACCCTGACCACATAAGTATGTTTATTCAAGCATTAAATAAGATAATCGGAAAAGAAAGAAAGGGGGAAGTAAGTAACTTTTTCTTAGAATGGGATAAGGTTATCAGGGGAGAATAATGTCCATCTTTTTGGAGCAAGATTTTAAAGACGTTAAACACGAATTAAAGACGAGGTTTAATTATATACCCAATAACTACCAAAAAAAGTTATTGAAAAGGTTACACAAATCTATTTTTTGTATATGTAATCTGGAGTATGAACTTTGTAAAACTGAAAAAGAAAGACCAGATTTTCTACACGAATTGCATTCAGATTTTATTCAACTGTTGGTTTTAGTTCCTTTAGGATTCAAGAAAGCTTTTTCGTTATTCTTAAGAGCTGGGATTGAGAACAGCCTTCGACACATATATTATAAAGACCACCCAATAGAGTTTACATTATTAAATAAATCAACAGAAAACCGTCTGGCAATAAAAGAATTGTTTAATTATCTTAAAAAACATCCGTTTACTTTTGGCACAAAAAATTTCGAAAAAATTTATACTTTTATCTACGACCAGTATGATAAACAATCCAGAGTAGTCCATGGAACATCAAAAGATTACCTTCAATTAAATAAAACAATAAAAGAAATTAAGATTTCTGACAAAGAATTAACCGACATTATAAATGACGTTGAAGAAATTGCAAATTACTTAATGACACTATTGATTCTGTTTCATAAAAAGCAATTCGACAAAATTCATATAGACCATAAAAACCTTATTTTGTCTTGTTTATCTAACCAAAATAAGAGAATTATACATGGAATTTAAGTTTTAAGCAACCCCCCTTTACGCACCACCCTTCCTACCCACCGCTTACGCAACACAACCCATAGAGGCATAGATTATGTTTGAATTTATATACTTTATGGTTTTGAATGGCGATTCATCTCCCACCTGCCTGCGGGCAAGGAAGGAGTCTTCTCGCCACGATGATAAAGTTTATAAAAACAATTCATTAACCAAGAGTATGCTTAAAGCTTTGTCCGATTAGTGCCCGATTTGTCGGACTATTCGGACAATTCCTATACTTTTCGGACAAAATTTTAACGAGGTGGAAAGATGGCACTACAAACAAATAATAAGGAAGGTTTAAATATTAAAGAAGAAAAGAGTAAGAAAACGGGAGGTTGTATGGCTTTTTACTTATTTGATAGGAGGTATAGTGCTGATACGAAGATTAAAAAGACTGTCGCTATTCTTTTTATGATTGCAGGGGGGCTTATTTTGTTTTCTGCCATTCCTCAAAAAACGCCATCAACTCTGAATTTGGGATTTATAAGTTTGAATTTAGGAACTCAATTAGATGTGGTTAGATTGCTATTAGGAACTGGTTTAGCAGTTTTGGGCTATAAAATGTATAATTCCTGATTGAAAATGAACGTAACCGATTTTCTGAAAATAACACGAGAGATAGTGACTCACATAATTGCTCTTATCATAATACTGCCACTGAGCGTTCTTTTATTTAACAATTCCCAAAATCCAGCGGTAACAGTTTCTCCTGTTCTTCTTTCTCTCGCTTCTATTGTTGTTGGTTTTTATTTTGGAAAATATGTAAAGATGGATTAAACTTCAATTCTGAAAGTTTGGTTTTATTCCTAATGTGTGCGTTTCCATTATTACGCAGCTTATGTTGTGGCAGATTATCTTGCATAGGACTTCGTTTACCTGTGCCGTCCATGTTTTGCTTCTTACGCTATCACCGAACTTTGACTTTATCATGTGGTTGGTTGTTTCTATGTTGCTTCGCTTGTGGTAGTGGGCTAAAAAGTCTTCGTTGTGTAGTTGGAAGTAGTGATACATTTTCTTCCATAGCATACCGTTCTTGTTCGGTTGATTATTGCTTTTGAATGGTATGAAGGCGTTTGCTCCTACGTCCTGAATGGTTTGTAGGTTTTCTACGCTTAAATATGCCTTGTCTCCTGAAACTTCTTGCATATCAAAGTTTTCAGCAGTGGCTTTCACAAGTTCGGGAAGTTGGGGGCAGTCGTTATCAAACTCGGAAGTTATCTTAACAGAGGTTATAATATTGCTTTTTGTGCCTGTTATGAAGTGGGCTTTAACCCACCTTCTGCTACTGATTTCTTTTCCGTGCTTGAAACTATACCATCGCTGGAAGTTGCTTGTGCCGAATCCTGTGCTGTCAATAGCAAAATCGGTTTCAATACTTCTCAAAGGTAAGCTGGTAAGCGTTACCATTTGAGCAAGCAAAGGTGTAAGTTCCTTCTTGTTGAAGTAGTCAAACATACTACTTCTTGGAATACGTCTGCTGATAAGCCCTTTTTGTTCGGCTTCTCTCATGTCCGTGTTAAAGCGTCTGCCTGAGAAGGTGGTGTAAACTTTAAACACCATGCTGTAAATCGTGTCTGAAAGCGGGTTCTGGGGCTTCCCGAAAGTGTAGGCAGGTTGCCTTATCTTTCCTGTAATGTCTGCAAGGAGCTTCATAAACTGCTCTTTTTCCTGCTCCTGTGCCACGTTGTAGTTGTGCCAGTCCTGAGCATACGTTTTGCGGATTGTTTTGGTGATGGTTACGTTGCCTTCCGCATCCACTTCTTTAGTAACTATCAGTTCAACAGCCCAGACGTGCTTGCACTTGCACCTTCGGGTTTCGTAGTCAGGGCACGTGCAGGTAGCTTCAAACCCGTTGCTTATGACAACGTAGCTGCCTGTTCCTGTCTGTGAGGGAACTATCCACTTGTTGCCCTTCTGAGTTATTCTGCTCGTCTTGGCTATTTCACGCCCTCTTTCCTTCCTTATTTCCACTTGTTCCTGTTCCATTTTTCTCAACTCCTTTTGTTAATTCTTATAGTATTATAGTATTACATACTACTATATAAAAGTATCGTTCAGCTCCGTTCTGGAGCATACAAATATTTATATACTACCATACTACTATACTCCCTTATGGCAAGGAAAACCACAAGCATAAAGATTGATGCAGCCCTATGGAAAAAGGTAAAACTTCATAGCATAGAAAAGGAAATAGACATAAGTGACTACCTTGAAAGGCTGATAAAAAAAGACCTGAAAATATAGCTCAATAAGGGGATGTATATTCTGCAGGAACGAAAACTTCTTATATCCATCATCATATTCTAATTTTTGTGCCACAACTTACTCAGCCTTTGGAAAGTTCAACCAGAAAAAAGATTGACCAGATTCTCTTGAATTTAGGATGGAAAACAGATGAGACCACTCCCGAATGTAATGTTTTCACGGAAAGAGCAAAGACAAAGGCTCAAGAAAAAAAGCTAAAAGGAAATGACCCCGATTATGTCTTATATAAATCAGAAACAGATGACCCTATAGGAATTATTGAAGCAAAGAGAGCAGGTCAAAGCATAGAACAAGCGATAAAAGCTTCAAAAGATAAATATGCTGACCCGCTTAATGTGTTCATTCTTTTTGTAACGGATGGCACAATATTTGAATCTTATGACACAAGAACAGGACAAAGCCTTAAACTTGATGGACAGCTCATAACCAACCTAATTTCAGAGAAACTATTATCCAGATTTTATAATGAAGGAACTGAAATTTTTTCTCCCAAAAAAGTGATTTATACTAAAGCTCAACTCATTAAGGTATTTGGTGAAGCGAATGACCTCCTTCGTGAAGATGGTTTACGTCAGGGTATAGGAAGATTTTCGGAGTTTGCAAATATCCTTTTTCTAAAGCTCACGAGTGAAATTGAAGATGATAGAGAAGTGAACGGAGAACCGAGACGTCTTGAGAAACAATATTGCTGGGATGCCTTTTCAAAGAAGCCAGCAGGGGAAATGTTAGATTATATCAATGATACTATCCTTCCTAAACTTGTTGGAAAATATAATAAAAGAGGAGATGTCTTTCCAAATAAGCTCAGAATTAAAAATCCCGAAGTTCTAAAAAATATTGTGGAGAAGTTATCTCCACTATCGCTTTTGAATTCCGAATCTGACGTTAAAGGTGATGCTTTTGAGTATTTCCTCAAGAACAGCGTTAGCGTTGGAAATGACTTGGGAGAATACTTTACTCCCCGACACATCGTAACTCTCATAACCGACTTAATTGACCCAATGTTTCAAGAAAAAGTATATGACCCTTGCTGCGGGACAGGCGGATTCCTGATTTGGGCGTTTAGGCATATTAAACGAAAATGCAAACTAACAGAAGAAAGCACGAAAATTTTGGAGGAGGATACTATTTGGGGTAGAGAATTCACCGAAACGGCTAAAATCGCTAAAATGAACATGATTATCATAGGAGACGGTCATACACATATTACTCAAGAAGATTCCCTAAAGAACCCTGTAAAAGGCGACTTTGATGTTGTGATGACTAATTTCCCATTTTCACAGAAAACAAAATATTTTTCATTATATGGTTTAAACAATAAAGACGCAAATCCCGCCTTTCTTAAACACGCAATAGACGCCCTGAAGTTAGATGATTCAGGAGGCGGACGTGCTGGGGTTGTAGTTCCCGATGGTGTTCTTTTTGATACGAAAACCGATTATGTTACGGTTAGAAAACT